>ENA-OWPI01000202-OWPI01000202.1-marine-metagenome-genome-assembly--contig:-NODE-202-length-91347-cov-11.155593_pt1 | contig 91347 bp, 54 predicted proteins | sample MGYA00238138_ERZ651775 | MGnify/ENA primary metagenome ERZ651775 (study PRJEB26906, sample SAMN06265043) | marine metagenome | isolation source: Helgoland LTER site | place: Germany:Helgoland, sampling... | reverse complement strand
TCGCCAGTCAGTTGTAACCACCGAAAAAGTATAAACTCTGATCTGTTCGTACTCTAAAGAAAACTCTTATTCCATCCTGGTCTATGTGTTTCTTTGTTAAAAGTTTTGTTTATATGTGTTTCTTTGTTAAAAGTTTTGTTTGTTTGTATGTGTTTATGAACTGTGTAATTCGCCGCGTTCGTATCGCCAACCGGATAAGATATTAATACATGGGGGACGCAAAGCGCAACAGCAAAATCGTCCTCTATTTGCGTTTGTATGGCGCTTTCTTCTTCGTCTTCTTCTTTGTCGTCGTGTACGTTTAATCTCTCTTCCGGAAATCATCGTCATTATGGCCGTCGAAAAAGAGAAAGACGCTTTCGTACGAGTCTTGCGGTCCATGCGTTTGGATGTGAGTAACGAGTTCTTTCAACTTCTCCCACACGACGTCGAGACGGTAATCTATTTCCTTCTTGTCCTCATTTTTACGAACGAAAAATCCAGTTCGTTTCGTAGTTTGGCCATGCGGAATGTATCCGTCCGGATTGAAGCGCAAATAAACGCTGGCGTTGACGCCCCACGCCATTTGAATTTCGTTGACTCGTTTTGCTTCATCTTTTTTATCGTACGACTTGTGACCGTTCTCGTCGCACTCTAAACCAATTAATATCGGAGCCCCCTCGCCGTCGACACCTTCTTCTGAACGGGTGTGGACGATTATCGAAGCATCAAGTCGTCGACGATGCCTCTCGCCATCGTCACGACAACATGCGCCCGTTTTGATAACTCTATTGTGTACCAAAGAGAGATTCAAGCCGTCTTCTTCAATGCGTTCGAGTAGGCTTTGAATGGCGATGTGCTCTCTGCGCATGAACATTTTCGAGGCCTTGGGTTTTCTTTCGCCCTCCTTCTCCGTGTACGCGTCTTTGTTAAACATGACGTTTTCAGAATTCTGCCACGTCGCGCAATACCAACAAGCCGACTTCCAATCAATGAAAGTAACGCCGTCCTCTCTCACCAAAACGCTGCCTTCGATTTTGTAGTACCCCGGCATCACCCTGCACATCTCGCACGTTTTAGTAACGACGTTGACGTACTTCTCCTCGTCATCGCGCAACGTACCGTTCTTTACTTTGGCGTGTGTAGAACAGTACACCTTTTCCTTCGTCGAAGGCAAGCCAAAAAACGCTTGTATCGGGCACTGCTTGCCCGTGCTTTCGTCGAAGAACGTGCACGTTTTATTACCGACGTCGACGTACTTCTCCTCGTCATCGCCCAAAGTTTCGTTCGTTGCTCTGGCGTGTGATGAACAGTACACCTTTTCCTTCCTCGAAGGCAAGCCAAAAACCGCTTGTATCGAGCACTGCTCGCCCGTGCCTTCCTCGATGAACGTGCACTTTTTAGTTTTTCTAACGCCCCGTACAATTTTCAGCCCGGCGTGCGTCGCGCAACTGTCCACATCTTTCTTTCGGTCTGACCCGGGAGCGTACGTTGTAGCGCGGAAGGTGCACTGTTCCCCAACTCGATCGATTTGCAAGCAACGAAACCACTTCTGATTTTTATCATATTGCGATACGATGAATCGCTCCAAAGGACCACGATTCCCTCCCTCGTCGCCAAACCCGTCGACGACGCCACCACCGTCGCCCCTCGCGGCAGCGAGAGCAGAGGTAAAACCACCACCGCCACTACCACCGAGAGAGAGAGGCGACGATGGTTTTGTGAGTTGTGGTGTTTTGCGGGAAGATGAGAGATTTGTTTTTTTCCTCTTAAACCCTACAGTTGGAGGTCCTTCCGTAAAGGATTTGAAAATTTCAAAATTTTCTTTGTCTACTCCTCGCCCTCGCTGTGCTGCCGTCGTCGTCGTCGTTGGTGTGCGAAAGTCGTCGTTCTCTTCTCTTCTGTCGTTTTCCTCGCGTTCATCAGGGGTAAACAACGTTTGCAGAGTACCACCAATGTCGCTCATTCGATCGTCGAGTGACCTTTGCTCGTGACCAGCAGACGCAACAGACGACGAGACTTTGTTCGACAACGAAGGAAACGTTCTCGTCGCCTTTTTTGAACTCGTCTCCGTCGGTTGCTGAGGAGACGCCGCGTGTGGTCTTTGCCCCGCGCTCTGGTTCTCGTTGGTGATGTTTCTCACTTGCAAACAACTATCACGTCCCGCTTCGCTACCGCCTTCGTGGCGTTTTTTCTCCATCGCTGCTTTTCGAGTCCAGAGATGAGATTTCTTCTGTCGTTTTCTCGCGTATTTATAAAACGCGAGAAAACGAAGAAGAAAACGTGAAAACAACCCTAAAAACAAACATCAATTTTGGGATCGCTTTAACACTCCTTCATACTTAGTTTTCTTTCTTTCGACGACGACGACGACGAAGATATAATAACGCGGAGGGGATAACCTGTGTCACAGAAGAAGCGTTTTTGGAGAGGCAGACGCGTTCACTCGCACACACGCACACTCTCTCTTTTCACATCCTCTCGCTCTTGTGAGTTGGAGATTTTGTTTGCACTCATCTCCGGGAAAAAATTCAAAATAAGAAGAAGAGTAGTTCATCAGTGAGCGAAGGAAAAGAAGAAGAAGAAGAAGAAGAAAACGGATTAAGAAGATGGAAGAAGCGAACCGCCACGCGTCCATGTCGACGAACGTCCAAGGTTCGGACATCGTCTATAACACGTTCCTCAATTTTCTCAACGAGTTGTTTCCGGTGGTAAATCCTGAGACCAACGAGTTAGAATCGAGGAAAATTTACGTCGAACAGCTGTACGAGATGCACGAAACGTCGAGCACGACCATGCACGTGAACTTTCACCATTTGAAAAATTTCGACCCGGACGTGGCGACTGAGGCGGTGGAGGCGAATTTTTATACCTACGAACCATTTTTGAGGCAAGCGGTGAAAGATTTTTGTCGAGAACACGTTCCGGAGATGGTTCGATGGGGCGCCTCAGCGAGCAACAATCAAGGCGCGCAGGAGAAGGATTTTTGGGTGTCGTTTTCGAATTTACCGGGGACGAAACGGTTGAGAGACTTGAAAGCGGAACACGTCGGGCAGTTGGCGTCGTTTAGTGGGGTGGTGACGAGGACGAGCGAGGTGAGGCCGGAGTTGATTATCGGAAAATTTATGTGCGGCGAGTGCGGCGAGGTGATTCCAAACGTCGAGCAGCAGTGTCGGTACACGGAACCGACTATTTGTCTGAAACAGACGTGCTCAAATAGGAAGAAGTTCGTGTTGATGAAAGAAGGGTGTACTTTCATCGATTGGCAGAGGGTGAGAGTGCAAGAGAACGCGGACGAGGTGCCGGCTGGGAGTTTGCCGAGATCTATGGATGTGATTTTGAGACACGAAACCGTGGAGATGGCCAGGGCTGGGGATAAAGCGGTGTTTACCGGAACGCTGACGGTAGTACCTGAGACCGCGCCGGCGAATATGGCCGGGGATAGGACAGAGCTGGGGAGTTCCGGGAAAGGGAGCGCAGCTGGGACGATGTCGACTGGCGTCGGCGGCTTGAGAGATTTCGGGGTGAGGGAGTTGTTTTATCGAACGTGCTTCGTGGCACATTCTGTCGTTAACGTAGCTGGGCCAACGGCTGGTGGGAACGAAAACGTGTCCGCGAATACCGGAGTGAACATCCGAGGTGGAGACGACGAGAAGGAGGTTGTGAACTCGTTCACGCAAGAACAGTTGAACGATATCGAACGCATGTCGAAAGACCCGAAAATTTACGAAAAGTTTGTTCGCTCGATCGCGCCAACCGTCCACGGGCACTTGGACATTAAAAGAGCCATTGCTTTGATGTTATTTGGCGGAGTGCACAAAATGACAAAACAAGGTGGGACGAATCTAAGAGGTGACATCAATGTTTTAGTCGTCGGCGATCCGTCGTGCGCGAAATCGCAATTTTTGAAATACGTCACCGCATTTCTCCCTCGCGCGGTGTATACGTCTGGTAAATCGTCCTCGGCAGCGGGTTTAACCGCAACAGTCGGGAAGGATATGGAAACTGGGGAATATTGCATCGAGGCTGGAGCGTTGATGTTGGCGGATAATGGGATTTGTTGCATCGACGAGTTTGATAAGATGGAAGTGAAAGATCAAGTAGCCATTCACGAAGCCATGGAACAACAAACGATTTCCATTTCTAAAGCCGGTATCAACGCCACGTTGAACGCGCGAACATCTATTTTAGCCGCCGCGAACCCGTTGGGTGGTAGATACGATAAATCGAAAAAGTTGAAACACAACTTGGCGTTGCCGGCGCCAATTTTGTCTCGATTCGATTTAGTCCACGTGATGATTGACGAACCGGACGATTACAGAGACCACATGCTCGCGAGACACATCGTCTCGTTGCACAGGATGAAAGAAAAAGCCATCGAAGTAGATTTCACGCTAGAGCAATTGCAAAGGTACATCCGTTACTCGCGATGTATTAAACCGCAAATGACACCAGAGGCACAGAGAGAAATCGTAGACGCGTATGTGAAGCTGAGAAGAGGCGACGCGCAGCCCGGGTCGACAACAAGTTATAGAATTACCGTGAGACAGTTGGAAGCGCTCGTGCGTTTATCCGAAGCGCTAGCGAGACTGTATTGTCGCGCAAAGATTTTACCCAAGCATGTGCGCGAGGCGAGACGTTTGCTTTCGGAATCAATCATCGCGGTTGAAGCCAGGGATGTTACGTTAGAGGAAGACGACGACGAGATTGACGAAGATGCAGATAAAGGACCGATATTGCCGAGTACGATGAGAGCGTCGATCGCCAAGGAAGAGCGAAAGATGGAGAACGAACGCGAGGAAGTCAGAAGACGCAGCGACGCTGGACAACCCGCAGAAACGAATAGGGAACGTGAGGAGAGGGAAGAGAGAGAAGAGTTAGCGTGGGAACGACGCACCGATGATACTGATGCTGGGGTTAGTGGTGGTGGTGTTGGTGAAGATGATGACGGCATGGTGCGCGATAATAATGCCGCTCCATCTTCGCAACAGCCCGCCGGCGTGGTTGCAAGCACGCAAATCATCGCGCAAGAAAACATTCCTCCAACCGCCGGAAAGAAACCAAAAAAGAAAATAACCATCAGCAGCGAAGAGTACCAAAGCGTGAAGAATATGATCGTCAATCACATCATCGCGAAAGAGCATGAAAACCCAGATCAAGATACATTGGGCGTAAAACAAAGAGACATTGTCGAGTGGTACGCCAACAACGAAGACACCGCCACGGAAATGGAGGAATTAATGCGCGAGCTCAAGGTGTTTAAGATGATCATCAACAAAATGATCAACGAGAATACGTTAATCGTTATTCAAGAAGCCCCCGAGCCAGCAGACGAAGGGGACGTGCCCATGCTACCAGACGCCGGCGAGGGAGACGTTGACGCCGAAGACACCGCGCTGGCGCTCCAAGCGGCCGAGGAACAAAAGAAGAAGCCAAAGAAAAAGAAGCCGGATTTGATGGAGCGAATTTTGGGTCTCAATCCAAACTTCGCGCACGAGTAGTAAATTATGTCGTCCGTCGTTTGGATAATACAATAAGAATAATGTGCGCACTTTTCATCATCAGCACATCAGCAATACATCAGCTCCTTTTTTCAACCCCTATTGTCGCCTACAAAAAGGAGAGAATTAATTCCTCACACAAAACACACACCCATCTCTCTCTTTCGTGACGATGATGCTATCCACCGAGAAAGATGAAGCGGAAGAAGTAGACGACCTGAACAACAGCACGGACGACCGCATGTACGCCCGTCTCGCCTCTCTCGAAGTCGATCGATCCATCTTACTCGAAGCGTTTTTGATTTCCAATTGGGGAAACCGAGAGGTGTTAAGATTACCTGCGAACGCGGAAACGGTGAAAGATATCGATTTCGCACGCGTGGACGTGCCGAAAATGATGAACAGTTGCGAGAATGGGATTCCGTTTGATTTGAGCATGTGCGGGAGCTCGTTTTACGGTGCGGGTTTGCCGTTGAAAGAGAGCAGAGGAGGAGGAGAAAAAGACGTGCCTTTCTCGAGCAAAGGCAACGAACAGGAGGAGGGGGAGATGGAAGAGCCGAAGACGACGACGACGGCGACGAAACCGCCACCACCCGAAAAAAGAGGAACAGAGAGTACCAGTTGGAACGCGAAGAACGACAACGATCAACAAAATAATGGAATAAGGAGAGATGATGTCGGTAACGACGTCGCGAGAGACGACGAGGGGAATAACAACGACGACGACGACGATGATAGCACCGCGGAGAACATACAACAGTTGCGAGAAACTATACAGAAAGAGTACGAGAATAAAGCAGACTCACAAGAGGAACAGAAATTGGACGATTCGCCGTTGGTGAAGTCTATGCGCGAACTTGGAGTTGGGTCACCCGCTGCAACCGCGTCGCCGAAAGTAGGGGGAGAGGACGCCGACGAAGGAGAATTTCCGCGAGAACAAAAATCGAAAGAAAATCAGCAACCAGAGCAAGCATCGACGTCGAGGACTTCGACAGATAAGAGTAGCAACAAAGAAAAGTTCCAAATCATGGAATTACTTTTAAAATCGGCGCTGGATGATATTGTTGAACCGACGTTTTCGGCGTTTTCCGAGTCTGATTTTGCCGAGCTCGCGTTGGAGGTGTGGTTGTGTCGAACGCCGTCGTGGTCGAATGATGCCATATCGGAAGTCATTAAAGCTCTAGATATAGATGAGGCAGTAGGGAAGACGATTGCAAATATTGCGACGAAATGCCAAGGGTACGCACCGATGGAACCGGAACAGTCGGCGAGGACGCATTTGATGTCTATGAGTTTAGGTAATGTGCATCGCGCGACGGACATTTTGTGTCCAGAGATTGACTTTTTTACATCGAGATCGATTGCAATTTGCGAGGTTTTGCGAGCGGCGAAGAAGATAGAAGACGAGAACTCGACGAACGGGAAAACCAATCCGTTTTTACCAGCAGGTGGAGGAGGAAATGGACAGAACGACGACGGACAAAAGCCAGTATCCATGTCGCTCATGCTGCAAGAACTCACGAGATTCATCTCCGAATCGAGAGGAGATGTTCGAGCGTTTTTTACTTCGCAGGAAGATTGCGACCAAATACTCGAAGCTATCGAGCACGCGCTCGATAACGTTGACAACGAATCGCACGGGGCTAAGATTTCATCCGCGCATCCGCCCTCCGTCGCGGCGCGAGCGTATTACCAACTTTTCAAAACCGCACTCGATCCTGTTGAAGAGAGATCGCTCGCGTTCGATTGCGAGGATACTCTGAACATTTTAAAGAGTACCGTTCGCGTCGGGTTAGGTCCGTCCATCACGGAAGCTGCGCATAGCGCGTTACTTGTGCTCTTCTTGACTAAAGTTGCCACGAGGACGAATGAAGACGACGATTTAGATACGCTCGATGTTGACGAAGAGTTTGAGAAGCGCGCAAGTATTTTGACTCGAGCTGGTACAGAACTCGAGCGAGCGATTTTCTGTCGCACGGACGGTTACGACTATGTCGTCGTCTTCAAGAACGATAAGATAGCTGCGTCGACTTTGATGAAATTGGTGCGTTGGTGCGAAGCCGCAATTAGCGATTACATCTTCGATGTTTCTCCTCCAGCTGATTTCAAGGTCACCGAGCACCCTCTGAACACGTACGATACCGAAGCTTTCGCTGCGATACTGCGTTTGTATCGTTACGTAATGATTGCGCTTGGACAGAGCGACGATGACTTTGAGCACGCTTTGATGAGGGCGAGCACGGCGAGTGCGAAGAAATGTTACGAACGCATTCGCGTACAAGCCATGGAAAATGAAGTCTCCTCTGAAAATTCGAACGATACTTTGGCGCACAATCCAGCTGCGGCTGCCGCTCGAGTTCTCGAAGTTATCGCCTCGGAAGTTTCTAGAATTGCCGACGAGTACGCCGCGCACGTCGCGCCACGCATCAAATCTTGTTTTTTTCCGTCCGAGTACGAATCGTTCGCCGCGAAGTCAGATATTCAGAAAAGACAAGAACGCGCGGACGTGGTCTTCCCACGCGAGCTCGCAAATTTATTCGTCGATGAATTCACGTGGTGGTTAGAGTCCGATCCGCCTTTAACGACGGTAAGTTTGCGAGCGTTGTGGGCGAGTGGCGACGCGCAAGCCGCATTAAGCGTTTGCTGTGACGCGGACGCTTTAAGAAGACACCAAAGAACATCTAATAACAATGATGGTGTAGCGATGATCAGAGCAACCGATGCTGATGCGGAACCAAGCGCTACTAATGCTGCGAGAGACCCGTATGCGACCTTTCCTCAACTCAACGTAAAGGAAAAAGCCGCGCCGCTCATTTTTAAATGGATCGGTACCAAAATCGACGATGCCAACATTTTTGCCGAGCGCGCAGCGCAATCTGAAAAATGGACCAATGACCGTCGGCAGAAAAATCATCCAGCGCAAAGCGCGGTTGAGTTACTCAGACTCGCCAACGAAACTTTAGAAGGGTTTTGGGGTTTGGGTATTCCGTGTTCGGTCTCGGCGATTCGCGCATTAACCGAAGGCCTCGACGGCGCATTTCAAAGGTACGCCAGCGAGCTCTTAAAAGACGTTGGAGATGTGAAAGATGGGGACGAGTTACCGGAGAAACCGCGCCTGACGAGATATAAAAAAGATATCGTCGACAAGATGCAACAAGACGCTTTAGAAAGTATTAAACGGCGTAAATGGGTATCAGAAAACGCGCAGTCGTTAGACGCGACATCTCACTCATACTGCGCCAAGTTATCGGCTTTAGATTTCATATTGGATGAACTAGAGAACGGATCCATCGAGCGGGATCTACCGAACAGATGGATTCGCATGCAGCGCGATTGCGTGGCGTTAACGAATGGATTAGTCGACGAGAACAACAACATTAACGGCGAAGAAGATGGTGACCACCAAGACGACTTTGAAGCCTCGAAATGGCTCGAGGACGTTTTCGCCTCTGCGCGCCAAGCTCTGGCGTCGACTATTGATACGCTCTCGAATTTACTCGCCGCTCGCATCGTGTTTACGAACATGAAGGAAATCTTTCACGACGGTGCCTACGTCACGAAAGATAAGAGTTTGTCGCGTTTATCTGTAGTTGTCGTTCCAGCTTTAGACGATTATATGGGATCGATTGTGTTTTCCATAGGTCCCAGAGCCGCCGCGAGGTTGTTAGAAATCGTCGCTTCGGCCATGTTGCGCAAATTTTGCGAGATGTTCGTTCGAATAACTTTAGACGGAGGCCCGGGAAGAGCCTTTGAAGTCGCCGACGCGAGAGCCTTTGTTTTAGCGGATTTGGAAAGTATACGTGAGACGTTCGAGGCGAATGGCGATGGTTTGAGGGAAGAAGACGTGAGAGTAGTGATGAAAGAAGCCGAGCACATCGCTGCAACCATGGCCTCGGAAACCGATCCGTTGATTAAAGCAATAGAAAATAACGAAGGCGCGAATCCCACGCAGCAGGAGATTATGTTTCGCGTCTTGTGTCATCGAGCGGAACACGCGGCGTCGAAGTTTTTGAAAATTAACGCTAAGTTGCCGAAGAAATAGTTTAGCTCATTTAGAGTGTATTAATATATGTGTTCGTATGATGTTGCATGACAAAAGTACAGTGTACGAGTACCCAGTACAATTCCTTTTTCTAAAGTTGTTTTTCATTGTTTTTTAAATCTCATGTGATTAACCAGCGACCATGGTTTGCTTGACCCCTTCCACCTCGATCGGTTTCGACAACGCTTGGAAGCAGTTCAAAATTGGCTTCTCGCCTTTTGAGATATCCGCTTGGTTCCACCAATCCTTGTATGCGCACATGTTCCCGGCAGTAAACGCATCCACCATGTCTGCCCCGTACGTCGCTATGAAATTATGCGCCTTTTTAATAAAGCTCTGAGTGATGACGTACGATTGCAACCCACTCAACGCGCTCGCGCGAGTGTTCATCTTATAAATGTCAATCTTTGCGAACGCTCCGTTTGGACCTCTCACTCCGACGCTCTTAAAGTGTGGCCCTTCAAACCCGGGTTCTCGCATGAAGTTTTGCAAAAACAACACGTCCGCCTCCTTGGGCATGTTTTCCGTCAACGTTTGTACCGCCCAAAACGGCACGTTCGTCATCTTATTCCCATCTGACTCCATAATCCACGCGATTGGCCACCCTTGATCTTTTACCCACTGCCACTGATACAAGTGCGCGTACAAGCACCCGACGTGATGCGACAAACCTTTATCCAATGAAAACTGGTCCAAAGTCCCGTCTGCTTTCCTCGTGTCGATGTGTTTCAACAATCCCATCAACTGGTAAAAATCTTTCACGTCCGACGCGAAAACCGTCCCGTCTTTCACTTTCTTATGAAACAATTTCCTTATATCTTTCACCGCGTACTCCGCGTTCGCGATATCTTTCGGCCATTTCTTGGCATCGATCCCTTGCGAAATACTCACCGTCTCCGCCAAATCTTCGTAATTCACTCTCGTTTCCCCGGCTAAAGTTTCAATCGTTCGTCGGACTTTCCATAAATCCTCGTCGTTATCTCGCAACGCGATGAACACCACCGGTACGTCTAACACCGGTTCGTACACTTCGTTCAACGGTTTGTACGCGCCAGTCACCACGTGTGGACCGTCGCTGGATGATGCTTTCTTCCCTAAAGTTGGCAACGGTGTTCGATGTTCCGTCGTCGTATCGTATCGTTCTTGGTGGAAGGTGTTGTACGAATTCGACGGATCGTGATGCACGTCCGCTCGGTTGAACACCTCGAACGAATTCTCGATCGCTTTTTCAATCTTTTGAAACCCTTTCGATGGATTCATCATTCCCAGTTGCGCAGAAGAGGAACTCGTCACGAGCGCGTGTTTGCTCACCGCGGCGACGCCAATCGTGCTCAGCGCAAAGAGCGCGGCAGAAATGGCGAAGAGTGTGTATTTGCTGCTCGACGTGGAAGGTTGTCGATCGAACGGTTCATTTTCCTGGATCGGGGCGAGTAAGTGTTCGCGCTCGTTCGCGTTTTTCGTCGTCATCGCGCGTATTGGTGGTGGTCGTGTTGTGTGTATGCCGCGCGCGCGTCTTGTGGAGATTTTCTTTGATTTCCCCGCGGTCCTTTTCGGGTTTAGGGTTTAACTCCTCAAAAGGGGGGAAAGCGATAATACTATGCAAAGAGTAGCGTATATGAATATATATATAATGATGTGAACAACCTCTTTCTCTCCTTCTCTAATGCTCTCTCCTTTGCATTCTTCTTTTCCTTTGTCTTCTTCTTTATTATCCGTGATGGTGACTTTTTTTCGAAGACGAAGACGAAGCGCCGCCGTGCTTATTAGATTTTTCCTCTTTCTTCTTGTTATGGGCGACGATTTCGTTGTCGTTGTCGTCTTTTTCTACTTCGCCCAACTGACTGGCGGGCATTTTACGCCTCCCAATCAACGTTCCGGCGTCGTCTACGGTCATCATCGAGTCTTTCGGCTTCGTCAAACCTTGGCCCGGGATTTGCTTGAATTTCTTTTGCCAATCGCGTTCCTTCATCGGAATGTAGTTGGCGGAGTAATCGCCGTTGGTAAACACGACGTGTTCTGTCGCCCAACTCATCCGGTAGTTATCCACCGTCGTTCTTCCCATTGGTGCGGTGTTGATGTTTCCATTTTCATCCAACGTGACCACTTTCCCGTGCACTTTTTTCGTCGACGCCATGCCGCCGGAGCTGCTCGTTTCCACCGGTTCCACGTGCTCCGGTAACTTGCTCCCGTCCGGAATATCAAAATCTAACGCTTCTTCTTCTTCTCTCTTCTTTTTGCTGCTACTTTTTTTATTGCTCTTCCCGAGTTGCGGAAGTTCTTGTACGCGCGCCTCGCCTAAACTCGCGCTCATCATCGCTCTTACTTTCGGATGCGTCGTCACCCAATTCGTCGTCTCGTACGGCACGGATTCCGTGTCGATTAGACCGTTTTTCCACTTTGATTTCTCGTACTTTTGGCCGTTGAAATATACCTCGTTGCTTTTGCCTTTGTACGTTCTTCGATCGCTGTTCAGCGGGTAGGAGAAATGTTCCGCGTCAGCGCCGTAACTGCCTCCTTTTCCTCCTCCTTTCGTCATCATCATCATCGTCGCAGACGATCCTCCGCCGGCGGACGACGTAAACGACGACGACGACAGAGCCGTCGAGGCGACACCAAACGCGGCTAAAGATACCGCGCATCCCATCGCAAACGACGACACGATGTTGTTCGCACTCGATTTGGTATTCGCAGAAGAAGAAGACGCATCACGTCCGCCGCGGGGGGATTGGAAGGGGCGCGTCTGCTCCTCGACATCATCATTCTCGTCGGAAGGAATCGCGTCGTAGTGCTTCGCCAGCATCGCCACTCGACCACCCATTTGTTATTTTATTCAAACTTCTTCTCTGGTAGTGGTAATAAAAGTCGCAGTCGTAGCAGTAGTCCTCTGCGAAACGCAGCAGCTCAAGCAGTCAAGGAATGGCGTATCTCTTCCGTGTCTCGTGTCTCTTGTTTTTCGTGGTGAACGCTTGACTCTTTTTTTCAGAGGGGCATTTCAATTTTAGGGTGTAGGGTTGAGTTGAGACGATTTTTCTCTCTTTTTCGAAGAAACGTCTTTTTTTTTCTAAGATACAAAAGAAACCACAACAACACAAACGCGCGAACTGTTTCACATCTCATCACATGGGACAACTGCTGACGAAACTCCTAGGAGGGTCATCATCGTTGACGGAAGCGGAGATCGACAAACTGACCGTGTCGAAGTTGAGAAAACTTTTAGATGCGAAAAAAATCGCATACGAGAAGAAAGAGGTAAAAGCGGCTCTGGCGGCGAAATTGAAAGACGCGATGAGGAAAGAAAAAGAAGAAGAAGATTCAGACGAAGAAGACTTCGACGAGTACGAGGACGACGGATCCGTGGAATGGATGTTGAGAATGCACCAAAAGATCGCGCGACCAAAAAACAAAAGAGACTGGGAAATCCGCGAAAGCGTCCTGTCAGGTGGAGGCATTCCCTGACAACTAAGAAAGAAAACGTCAGATACGAGCTCGTACTCACAAAAAGACACGAGAGACACGCACAAAAAGATAGATACAAAAGCGAGAGTGTAAATCTTTTCTACTTAAGGTGCCTTTAGTTACTTTACTATTACTTTACTATACACTCGAGTCTCTCTTTTTCTCCTCTCTCTCTCTCTTGCTTGGTTTCGGAAGACTCTTTTCTTCAAACGCCTAATCCGCTCGCGCTTCCGCTTCCATGCGAATGTTCAAGTCGTGATAATACTCCGGATCCGCCAACGCTTTGTAGCAGTTCAAAATAGTCGGCGTCGGATTTTGCGGATCGAACGGGTGCGTGTACTTTTGCATGTCATACATAGTCCAAGCGATGTTTTTCGCCTCTTCGTTGTTGTAAGACGTCGTGCACAGCTTGTTCAAAATGTACCCGTCGATCATGTCCGCGCCGTGTAAAGCTAAAAAGTGTTGGATTTTCTCGACGAACGTGTCCGTGGCGATGTACGAGGCTAAGCCGGCGTAGCCTTGTTGCGGATGGTAGTTGAGTTTGTCGAAGGAGTATGTTTTGTGCTCGCCGGAAGTTGGGTGTTTGATTTCTACGTTGCGTCGTTCCACGCCGGCGGGTTCGTACGGATACAACTGCAACGTGACAAAGTCCGCGTCGCCGGGCATTTGTTTCGCGACGGACGGGATGGACTCCAAAGGCACTCTGGTTAAACTCAATCCGTCAGATTCTAAAATCAGCGCCTTTTTCAAACCTGTATCTTTGATTTTCTGCCACTGGTATAAGTGCGCGTACAGACATCCGTAGTGGTGGGATAAACCTTGCGATTGCGCGCGAAAGTATCCGTTTTGGTCTCGCTTTTCCACCTCTCCGATCCAAGGAAGTTCGGCAACCGTGCGACGTTCGGGAGGTAAATCGGCGTACAACGGATCGTTTTGATGAATGTTCCAAAACAAACGCGCGAAACCAGTTGCGTATAATGCTTCTTGCAAACCGCTTTGCGGCCACGCTTTCGGGTCCACGCCTGGGGATTTCTCCGCGTGAATCAATGGAATCTCTTTCAAGCGCTCTTGCGTGCGCTCCCACATGGTCGTATCAGTATCGCTATCCGCAGAATCCAAGTCTAAACGTTTGTCGAGCGTGATGACGAACGCGTGCAAGTCAGTCGCGTCCGGGATTGGCTTTTGCTTTTGCGCTTTAGTTTGGGGGTATACAAATAATGTCTTGCCGTTGTTCCAAAGTTCGTGCGCTTTCGGTTGCATGTACTCTCTCCCGTCGCCGTCAATCAACTTCACGTTATCGGCCAAGATTCTAGGGATTTTGAGTTGGCCTTCTTCTTTTTGCTCGTCGACTCCAACATTCGCTTCTTGCGCTTGATGTTCTTGCGCGTATTGTTGTGCTTTGACTTCCTTTTCCTTTATCGGCACTTGCGAAAGGTACACCACCGGTCGATCCTGTCCTTCTTCTTTGCGTTCTTCCTCAACTTGAGCGTTGTCCTGTACTTGCTCCTCGGCTTTCGGCATAACGCCAGCTTCTGGTTGTTGTTCTGGTTCTTGTTGCTGCTGTTGTTCTTGTCCGTCTTTTTGCTCTTGCTGCTGTTGTTCTTGTTCTTTTTGTTCTTGTTGTTGTTCTCCTCCTTCTTTGCGCTCTTCATTTTCCGCGGCAATCTCATTGGCGGCTTCCGCAACTATATCCTCAGTTTTCGGCATCTCGTGCACTTGTTGACCTTGAGCTGGTTCTCCTTCTTCTTGCTGCTCGTTGTTGATGTTGTTGTTGTTGTCGTTGTTTGTACTTTCAAGAGGCGTCGACGCTTCAGAGGAATCCGCCGCCGCCGCCGCCACCGCTTTGTTCGCGTCATCCGTATCTTCGCCCAACTTGGGTACCCACGATCGTTTCGGAATCTTTTTTCCTTCCTCGTCTTGAGCGGAGGCTATCGACTTATCTCGTAAGGTCGAAGTCATCTCTTTCACTTTGGTGGACTTCAATGCCGACGTCGATGCAAAAGATTTCTCCGCGTCGAGATTCACGCCAGCTTTTAAAAGCATTTGTCTCGCGGCGGCTAAAATCTCCGGCGTAGGCTTTCCAAGCACGCCGTCTATCTTTTTCGCTTCCGCTTCGTTACCATCAGCCGGTTCGACTTTCTTGACCTCGCCTGCTAACAGTAACTTGGCAAACTCGATAGCTTTTGGCGACGGTTTGTCGTCCTCTTCTTCCGCGGAGGCCTCTACTTTTCCTTCATCCTCTTTTTTCTCCTCGCTTGGTTGTCCTTCTACTCCTTCTTTTTTCTCCTCTTTCGCCGCGGCTTCAATCTCCGCCTCGGCTCGTGCTTTTGCCTCTTCTTCGCTCTTCAAAAAGTTCTGCGCGATTTCGAGCAAAGACTGCGGCTGAGAAGGCTTAATTTTGTCAACATCTTCTTTTTTATCCTCCGTCGGCGACGAGGTGGTGGTAGAAGAAGGTTCAGAGGTTTCAGAAGAACCTTTCTTCTTCTTACTCTGCGCGACGACGCTTTTCTCCGCTCTGACCAGCGCGATCGTATTTGCCGTCATTTCTTCCGCATCTCGTTGCTGCTTGGCGTCCAATGGCGTCTCTTCGCCGTGCTTCTCTCTCAACAACTTCGTCGCCGCTTCCAGCAACGCCGGCGACGGTTTCTCCACTTCACCGAGTGCCGCTAAAAACTCTTTCGTCTCTCGCGATTGCTCTTCTTTCGCCTTCTCCGACGACTTCTTCCAGCTTCTTCTCGGCATAGCGCCTAATCCAGCCGCCTCCGCGTTCGCAAAGGCGGTATCGTCCTCGCTTCCTTGTCCTTCCCGTCGACGAGTATCATCGTATCCGCCTAAACTCGCCGCCGCCGCTTCCTCGGTTTCCATCTTCTCAATCTCTCTCCTCGACGGAATCTTCGTCGTGTACTTCTGCAATAACGCCCTCTCGTCCTCGCGAACGAGCAACCCGTTGAAAAAATGGTTTTTCCCGCCGACGGGTGCGTTCGCGGCGACGCCTTCACTGATCACCCCTAACTTGGCCGAGGGCAAGATACCGCGCGGCCTTCGGTGGCCTCCTCCAGCAACAGCAGTATTCGCCGCACCAACACTCCCGCGAGGACTCGAAGTAGTCGTAGTATTTCCGGTAGCGATCGCAACACCGGCGCCGACGGCTAACGCGATCGCGATGAACGTCTTCTTCCTCGACCAATAAAACGACGACGACGATGATGTCGAGGACGCGGCTCCTCCCTCGTGATGATTGCGGAGAATCAATCGCTCGCGTTCATCGTCCATCATCACTTCCTTGTTCCTATTCATATATATAAGAATGAAAAGAGCGAATGAATCAAAAGTCGCAGCAGCGGTGCTCTCTCTTTCCTCTCGTGTTTTATGCGCGAAGTGTTACAATACTTTCAACTTTTAAGCGCGCGTTTCTATCTCTGTCGTGTGTTTTGCGAAATGCACAAACAGCGCCTCTTTCTTAAACCCTACACCCTAAATAAAAAAACTCTGGTTTTTTTTCTCTCGAGCGAAAAACGAGATTCGTCACTTTCTCGGGGAGGAACACCACCAGAGACATGACGCCTTTTCAGTACTCAAATGAAGAGGAGTCCTCTCTTCTGTTATTAAATCGCGACGACGATGGTAATATTAAAAGTAAGAGGAAGAGTTCTTCTTCTTTGTCGTCGTCTGTTATTATTCGTGCGGCGGTTTTGGGTGCGTGTGTGACGCTCGGTTCGCTCGCATTCGTGGCATCATCATCATCATCATCATCTTCCCGCGCCCCACAGATGATGATGCGAAAATTGGGCGACGCGACGAGCGGCGAAGAGGCGTATTTAGGCACGCTTCCGAAACGAACGTGGGGAAGTAACGGTGCGAGTGGAAGTACGAACGCGCCTGGCGATGGTGGTGCGTCGACGACGACGACGACATCGACGAGTATTGATCATCCTCTTCTGAGTGTCGATCGGCTGGGAAAAGAAGAGCAGGGTGATGGTGGCGTTGCGAGCGGGGAAATGACTTCCAACAACATCGAGCAGCAGAAGCAGCAGCCCGTGGCACAACAACAACAACAACAAGGACCGACGAAGCCGCAAGCGCTGGAAGCGAGAGTGTGGCAAAAGAGCGAGTCGTTCGTCGAAGACGACGAGGAGGAACGCGCTGCGATGAAGGAACAAGAACAACGAGAACAACAACATCCGGAAGAGCGAGAACAAGAACAACAGCAACAACCGAACCAAGAGCAGCAGGTGGAAGAGCAGCCGCAGCAGCAGCGCGAGGAAGAGCAGTTGCAACCGGAAGAACAAAAACCTCGCGAAGAGTTGGAAGTTTTAGAAGTTTTAGAAGCTCCCGCCGACGCGGTTTTGGTCGAAGACAACAAAGAAGAATCAAAAGTCGCGGAAAGCGCGCGTGCGGAAGAAGGACCGAACGTCGTCGTCGCGGTTACGAGGGAAGAGAAAGAAGACGTTAAAGAAGTCGTTGTTCCCGCCTCCGTAGAAGAAGTCAAAGAAGAAGTCCAAGAAGAAGTTAAAGAAGAGGAGAAACAACCGATTCCGAGATGGCGCTTGAACATGCAAAATATCGCGCATAGCGCGAGCGATGCGTTGAAGAGGAGAACGTCTACGATATCCAACGAGCGAGAACAACAACAAGAACAGCACGTAGTAGAAGACGGGAAAGAGCAAGAGAAACAAAGAATCGACGCAGAAATAGAAGAGCAACGACGACAAATTGACATGGAAAACGAACAAAAACGAAAAGAAGAAGAAGAAGAAGAAGCGGCGGCGAAAGTAGTAGAACCGGAAATGGGCGAGGACGAAGCTCCACCGCGAGGTGTGATGGAAAACTTATACGACATCGATAACGGAAGATACGAAGGCGAGGTTGTTCAAGTCCCGTTTGCGTTTTACGCCAACACGAAATGGGCCGGCGCAGATTTCTGGAAACACGATTGGGATACTCCGAACATGAGCGACGAGCAAAAAGCGAAACCGGACCCGACGAAATTCATGCCGGTGTTTAAAACCCACGGTGTAGATTCCGCAGACGTCGTCGTTACCGCTCACGCGACAAACATCAAATCAACTGGATGGGTTATCGTCGATTCCGCGAAGCGAAACGGTTTACAAGTAGTCATCTCGGGCAACGGGACCGATTTCCACGGTTTCGCGGATAAAATGATGGGTTTAAAAGCCGCTTTACATTCCATCAACGGCAACCCGATCGTCATCAACACCGATGCCAACGATGTCATGCTTCAATGTTCCGGCCAAGAATTTAAAAACCGATTCAACCAAGCGAACGCGGATTTCATTTTCGGCGGCGAAACGCAGTTATGGCCGGAAATCCACGCCTACTTTGAGAAAACCGACGAAATAGCCTGGAAAGAGAAAATGTCCGACACTCTCGGTAAAATCGGCGCGGCTGGACCACCGGCGCAGCTTACCGGCGCGCATCCGAACGTCTGGGCCAACGCCGGGTCATTCATGGCGAGGAAAAACGACATGTTAAAATACATCGAAGAAACCGAACAGCGCATGGCGAGACACCCGGGATCAGAGCCAGACGAGTGGGGAATGACGTGCCGCCCGGCGGGCGTCACCGACGAAGACTTTGCCGACGTCAACGGTTCCGGATGGGTCAACTGGTTCGACGACCAAGAGTGCTTAACCTCCTTCCAAATGCGACATTTAATGGATCGATCCTTGCGTCACAAATTAGACGCGGACGGGTCCATCTTATTTAGCGCCGGCGGCACGCCCATGGACCAAATCGGCAAAGACAACAAAAACATGGTCTTCCACAAAGAAACCGGCAAAGCCTCGTGTTTGTGGCACTTTAACAATCCGCAGGCGAAAATCCGTTTAAAAGATTTCGCGAACGCCTTCCCGGATAAATTCTTAACCCCGCACGGAAGAGAAGTGATGTTGAGCACCTCGGACGAACATCCGGGAAATCGAGACCCGGGACCTTCGTCTGCGGCTGCGTTTAGCGCTCGATCGAGCGCTCGAGCGGCGACGAATTGAATGAAGTTATAATATACTAAGAGAATAGGAAGAAAAAGTGAGAGAGAAAGAGATGAGAGAATATGAGAGGAGAATAATGCGTATATATATACATAATAAGATTAATCATACGCGTGTTGTGTACTAATTTAAAACGAATACATACTTAAACGAAAAATGCTCCTTGATGGACAGCTCCTTTTTCCTTCCTTTCTGCTTGCATGGAAAAAAATCACATCACACAAAACACGCGCGTGAAGGAAGAGAAGAAATGGCAACGAGTCACGCCACCACGAGCGCGGAAGAGGCGGCACCTTTATTGCTAGCTTCGTCGTCTACGTCTGCTAATGCTCACGCGTTTCGTCGCGATGAGAGCGGTTTGGAGACGTCTTCGTCGTCCGCATCATCATCGTGTAAGAGATACGGAATTTTAGCCGCGGCTGGATTGGGGGCTCTTTTCGTGTTGTCTTCGTCCAAGACGAACAGCGGCGTAACGTTGACGACGACGAGGGGAGGAGGTCGACCAGAACACGTCGCATCGGTTAAACTGGGCTCCTTCGAAACCGGCTACGACTTGGACGCGAACGCGTTCGATGGCGACGTTTGGCACGTCCCGTTTGAGTTTTACAGAGACACCAAGTGGGCGCAGGCGAAGTTTTGGCGACCCGGGTCGAACGCGGATCTCGACGGCGACGTGACGATGTTAAGTGAAGAAGAAAAAATGCACCCAGACGAGAAGAAATACATGCCAGTGTTTAAATCGAAAGGCGTGGATTCCGCTCCGGTGGTAGTGACGGCGCACGCGACGAACTTGAAGAGCAACGGGTGGGTGATTCTGGACTCGGCGAAGAAGAACGGGTTGGAGATTGTGATCTCGGGGAACGGGACGACTTTTCACGGGTTTGCGGATAAGATGATGGGTTTGAAAGCGGCGTTGCATTCGATTCCAGGGAACCCTATTATTGTCAACGCGGACGCGACGGATGTTTTGTTGCAGTGCGGGCCGGAGGAGTTTCAAAAGAGGTTCGAACAAGCGGACGCGGATTTCATTTTCGGAGGCGAGACCCAGTTATGGCCGGAGATTAGGAAATATTTCGACATGGAAGACGAGCAACAGTTTAAAAGAGAGATGAGTTTGACGTTTGGTGAGATTGGTAAAGCGGCTGGGGATGACGTCGAGTTAACCGGCGAGCACCCGAACGTCTGGGCCAACGCCGGTTCCTTCATGGGACGAAAAGAAGAGTTGATCAAGTACATCGAAGCGACCGAGAATAGAATGATGCGACACAACGATTGGAAAGAAGAAGACGGTTTCGGGATGACGTGCAAACCCGCGGCAACAACAGACGAAGAATTCAACAACGTCTTCCCAGGTATGCGTCAATTTGACGACCAAGAGTGCCTCACGGCGTTTCAAATGCAAAAACTCATCGAACGCTCGCAACGCCACAAGTTAGACGCGGACGGCTCAATCCTCTTCTCCGCCGGCGGCGCGCCAATGTCGCAGCTCGGTCAAGACGCCAACGGCATGGTGTACAACAAACAAACCGGGAAAGCCTCGTGTTTGTGGCACTTCAACAACCCCTCGGCGAAAATCCGCTTGAAAGATTTCGCCAACGCCTACCCGACGAAATTTTTAACCGAAGTCGGCAGAGGCGCGATGTTGAGAACGCCGGACGAACATCCTGGGAACAGAAACGGTGAAGTCGGCCCAGCCCCGAGCGAAAGTCCTTGATATGATAATACTAACTGTGTAAATAAAAACGTAAAGAGAGAGAATTTTGTGTCTTACTTCAATGCCTCGTACGCACGCTCGGTTGGTTTCATTTTTGAATTTTTCCCTACTGAGTAATCCAATCGCGTCACTCTTTCGCACAACACAATGACCAAAACCATGGCAACAGCGGCAAACAACAACACCAACATCGAAGATACCATCGACTCGCGCGAGTTCATCGCGAACCCTCGAAAAGTAATCGCGGAGAAGCTGTTCACCGCGTACGGTTTCAAAAGTGTAAGCGCTGCAACCTCGTCTGCGTTGGAACCGATCGACGGCGATTGGAACCTTTCGAAAGTGCTCAAAAAAAGCATCTCGGAGAGCGAGGAGGAGGAGAAGGACGCGACGAAGACGACGAAGTGGTTAAGTATTCCAGAAATAAACCACGCGGATGGGAAAGGCGTCGGGATTGAAAGCGTACCGGAAGGGAAACTGTGCCGGTTTCGGTGCGTGGTGCAAGATATGAGAGACCCGGAGTATTACGTGGGATGTTTTAAGAGCAAGAGAGCGAGCTCGGGGTGGCAGACGACGAAGTTCGCGGAACACGGCGGCGACGAGACGTCGAGAATGGAGGAAGAGGACGACGAGGAGCGTTTGTTTACATTCGAGAACCCGCAGCAGCAGTCTTCGAACGTTCGGATGTGGGAGAGGAAGGTGTTCTATTGCGTCCCGATACCGGGCGAGGCGAAGTGGGTGCAGGAGAGAGATTGTTTGGAGAGAGAGGATACGCACTCGAACGGCGATGGGGTGGTAGATTTTACGAGCATCGGCGGTAATACTGGTGCGAGCGTGGGAGGAGGAAGCGCGAAGAAGAGAACCCGAGAGGAGAATAACGAGGAGGAAAAAATTAAAGACGACAAAGAGGCAAAGATGAAGGAAGAGAAAAACGAGCCGGCGAAATCTGAAGACACCATGGAAGCGATGCCAATAAATGGGTCGCAGAAAACGGAAGATTTTACTGCCATGAATAATAAGAATCGAAATAAAAGTTTCGCCAGAGAGACGCTGGACGAGGCGAGGAATTTGCCGTTACCGAACGACCAGCGAGGACCGTGTATCGTTTGCGTGTACGATTCACCGGAGGATGACGAGGGCGACAAGGAAAATAATTCGGAAACAATGAATTCAGCGACAATTACAAATCCACCATCGAGGAGGTCTTCCACGCAATTGAAATTGAACGACATCGTTGAGTTTTACGGCGTTTTGAGTCTCAATCCAGAACACGCGGCTGAAGCGTTTGGGAACATTGGATTGAACGATAGTATCGAGGAGGACGGTGACGGCGCGACTACGACGCAACCTTCGGACGATGACTTTTACGGACACGCAGAAAGGGCGGCGTTGTTTCCAGCGAGTTCTATCGCGCCAAGGTTCCACGCTTTCGGCTTTACAAAGTTGAAACTCGAAGATCTCGTTTTGAAGACGCCGGCGGAGCGTTATCTTTTGGACGAGGAGGAAAACGTCAAAGAAGCGTCGGCTTCCGTATCTGTGGTGCGACCGTTCGACGCTGCAACAACAAACGCGATGTGCGAAAAGATGATCGATATTTTCACCGAAGCGCTCGGTGGAGATAAAGTTGCCGCGAGTTACGCTTTGTTCCTCGCGTGCGCGAGGATTCGTTTACGCACGGATGAATTCCCAGTCGGTTCATTGTGCGTCAACTTTTCGATCGATTGTGCGCTCTCAAAAGAGGATGGAGAGAGCAAGCGTAAACGTAACGACAATCTCGTCAATGCACTCGCGTCTGCGTTGCAATCTCTTTGCCCTGCGACCGCGTGTTTATCCGTAGACGTTCCTTCGCTCAACGCGCGAACGTGGGTGCCTAAAAAAGACTACGACCGTAATCGTTTACGCGCTGGACCTTTACAGCTCGCGGACGGTACCGTTTGTGTCTTGGACGAAACGAAATTACAAACGGGTATTCTCGCAGAAACTGGCGTGAAGAACGCCCGAGCCGTGAAGGATATCATTCAAATGCAAAAAGCGGAGTACGATTTCGATTACCATCAAATGTCTTTGCCGACGGATATTAGCTTTGTCGCTGTTTCCGAAGGCAAGTCGATTTTATTTAGCGAAGACACGGAAGGGTTAGTCGTCCCATTACGCCCGACGAAGAACGAATCCAACACAACGCTCTTGCATGCCCTTGACAAACAAACTTTGGACGACATGCGAACGCTCGTTGCGTTTGTTCGCAACGCGCCGCACATGGACATTTCGGAATCGTGCGGCAAAACCATCGAAGCGTCCATGGTGCAAAAAAGACAAGACGATCCAAAAGAAGCCACGCAAGCGAAAATGCACTCGTGGTTAACCATGTCCAGATTGCAAAGTTTACTCAAAGGAAGAAACGAAATCACGGTGGATTCTTGGGAGGAAATCATGGAACTCGAGAGAACGGTGAAGAATCGACGCCGCGTTCTGTAGTAAAACAAAGAAAAACATCGCGCTCTCTCAATAGAACTGAAAAGTTCGTCTTCAACCGCGCGTATTCATTCAATATTTCATAAATACAAAAACTAAACTTAATGCATACTCATTCTAAACCTATTCTAAAGACGCGCTCGTTCGAATCTTTCACTTCTCTTCCTTCAGTCGAGCTCGCCACGCTTCCAGCTCGTCTTCGTCAAACTCCAACGTCCCATCCGCCTCTATTTTCGCTCGCATCATCGTCGCCTTCTCCTCCTCCTCTTTCCCTCCCTTCTTCTTCTTTTCCTTCTCCTGGATAAAATCCCCCGCGTCGCCTTTCTCGCCGAACCATCCCAGTCTATCCGCAACCACGTGTTTCCTCTCGCACCCAGGGCAGGTGACGACGACCACGCCAAAGTGATACGCGCGTTTGCTAAACCCTTTGATCGATCTCGTCTCGCATTTCCCGCACGTGAACGCCATGTATAACTCTTTTTTCTTCTCCTTCTTTTGCTCTTCTTCTGCTTCTTTTCCTCCTCCTCCATCCGAAGTCGTAAACGCACGCCAGGACGAGCAGATGGAATGCCGACGAAGCGAATTTCCCCTAAAGACACATCCACGAGCAGCAGAAGCAGAAGCGGCGGAGGATGATGCAAAAGTGCCCGAGTTCGTCTTTGTAAAAGCTGATGCGCTCGATGAAGCCAACCGTCGTAACAAGAGCGCTCCTCCCCGCTTCATCATCTTCACCGAGCGTTTTAAAGTTTCATCATTTGTGGGGAAATGCAGTTGAAATTCATCCCGCACACATCGTATCTTCGTGAGACGTATTCGCGGTGAAAGAAGACAAAGACATGGAGCAACTGCAAAAGCAACTGGAACAATTCACGGACTCTTTAGACAAAACCACGTTTCGACCGTTACAGAAAAAAACCTTCGACTGTTCCTCCAAGTGTTGCGACGACGCGAAGCAATCGCACGAAACCTTCCAGCGATGCATACAGAACTGCGCGGCGACGATGCAGGAGAAAGAAACGGTCGTGAATAACGAACTGCAAATATTTCAACAGAAAGTGCAACGGTGCGCGCAAACGTGCAACGATAAAGCGCAGAGTTTTTTAGAGAGCGATGGAATCGGAGGAATGGATAAAGCGCAGAGGAAAGCGATGGAGTGCATAGACGAGTGCGCGAGGGATTACGGGAAGGAGTTGAAAGCGATTCAGAGGAGGGTGGTCGGGTAGTCGATGATGTTGTTGTAGTCGTTTATTCTATGTACTCGTAGCTAATTCTATTCTAATTCTAATCTACCTTCCCGCGATGAAAGCTAGACGCGAGCTCCTCGAAACACCTTCTTCGAGCGAGGTACCGAGCGAACTCTCGCGCGAACCGCACGGTAAAAGCGACGAGTAAAGGAAGCACGAGCGGCATAGCGAGCGCGAGTTCGTGTTCGAAAGGGAACGTGACGTCTTCGCGGACGTTTATGGATTCGCGACTGGTTTGAAACGCGAGTTTTCTGGCTTTGGCGACGAGTTTGAATGCTTCTTGTCGTCGGTTCTCGTCCATCATCGCGACGGCGTCTCGGAGCATCGCTAAGGACTCTTTCGAACGCGAGGCGAGATAGGAAGCGTCTTTTGCGTCGATATCACCAAGGTTCGTGGCACCACGGAGAATATCTACGATTTCTAACATATCCGCGCGGACTCGAGTTGAACTTAAAGCGTCCATTTCTATCATCGATAAGATGTTCGCCGCATCCGGCAAAGCGTACTTCGCGTAGGTTTCGTCTGAAGTTATATCCACGCCGAGCAGTCTCGCGCGAACGTTTGCAAAAAGGAACGGAAGGATATCAGTAACACTTTCACGACGCTCCAAAATCGTTATCCCAACGTTATCGCGCTTGACAAACCAGTTCTTTGGAAGAAAAGCGTCGTCGTTGTTGTCGTTTTTTCTGAACACTACGAATTTCCCGCTCGGCATGGACGGTATCAAGTCCACGTCCATTTTTCTGAGAGGTAACGCCCGCGTGAACCTTTCCGCGGCTTCCTGATTCGTCGTCGAAGCATGAGAGTCGCCCACTTTGTCCTCTTCAGCGCGGCTGTGGTACACGACGCGAGACTCGGCTTCGATGTTTAAAAAATGTTCGAGACGTTTCGAGAGATTGCTCACAAACGGTTCGCGCACGTCTTTCCTAAAATCCCACGAAAGTGTTTCGTTTTCTTCATCGTCATCGGGAAGCACCAGAACGAACGAGAGTGACGCCGCCGACGCGCCAAAATGGCCATCAAACTTAGCGTCCTCTCTCGCGACTTTCCACGCGGACGAATAGAGTTTCTGAACCGATTCTCGAATTTTTGTCATCGCGTCAAAGCCGCCTCGAGACCCCCACTCAGAAGAGGTCCACTTCGCGTCGACGAACGCGTTTCGGTCGGTGCCAAAGTGTAGGTGAAAGTTCGCTTTTATACTGTCGTCTTCTACTTCGTTTTCGTCGTCGAAAAAGTACGCGTAAATTTCATTCGGATACGTCGCGTAGTTCATTCTCATCTCGTTCTCCACGTGCGCGTACATTCCACTCTTCGCGCTCTCGCCGTCGCCATTCTCGTTCTCGTCGCGCTCATCTCCGCTCGCTCTCGTGGACCTCGCGTAAAACCTCGCGCGTCTCGCTAATTCGCTCCTACCTTTGTCACACGCTACGAAAGACTTTCGCGCCTCTTCCTCTGCCGATTTCTCGTTACTTGTCGACGCCTCAAACGCCTCGCCGTCGAGAACGTCCGCGCACCCGCGAAATGTCACTCTCGCAACCTCTTCGGTCTTCCTACCTCTCTCCAAAGCATCACCATCAAAACTCCCCAAAACCCACTCCTTGAACTTCTCTCGAATATCTCTCGCCATCTTCGTTTCCATCGGGCCTCGCTTTCGCACGAAGTGCGCGCGAACGACCACTTCCATCTCGCCTTCTCTCTCTTCGTCGTTCAAGACTCTCTTCGCCAGCGCGTCCAGCTTCTTTGTCTCCGTCATCATCATCACCTTCGAAGCCGCAAACTGTCGATCTCTTTCCGGCGACGCCCAAAACCACCAACTCGCGACTAAAACCAATCCGAATGCGAGGAAAACCAACGACACGAGCAACCGTTTTTTCTTCGGAACTTTCTCCGACGACGACTTCGAGTGCAACGCAAAGTTGGCCAACGCGAGCGCGTCTAGCGATGCACTTTTTATCGTTACTGATGCCCCCGTGCTCTCCTTCGTCGTTACGTCGTTCAAAATCGAACGCGCGCGTGCGACGAACGCGTCTTTGTCTTCGTCTTCCATTTTCAAAGCTTTGAGCGCGTTCCCGGTCGGGGGAAGAAACGTCAGGCAGTCGTAGACCGATTTTACCACGCGGAGGAAGAGGAGGAGGAAGAGGAAGATCAGGTAAAGGCGCTCGTCGTCCTCCATTCTTTCTTGTGGCGGTCTTCTCCTTTACCGGGTGTGGTGTGAAATGGTGTCAAATTTAGCGCAGAGGAGAGAGGAGAGAGGAGCTTTTTGTGAGGCGTAGACGCGTATGCGTACACATATACAATGAATGCTTCACACACGCGTTTAAAGCTTTGAACGGCCTTTATTATTATTACTAGTGTTACTATTACTACTCGCATTGAATCGAGGCCAGAGCAAATGGTCGTAACCGGGCGGCTTGTGCGAGCTGTTGAACGGCGCTTTTTGCGCGGCGGCGAAGAGGTTTTCGTAAACGTTCCCGTCTCTCGCGCCTAAGGTTGAGTTCAAGAAGTAATCGTCCAAACCTAAGGAGTCGGCTAAGGCTGCCGCGTCTGGGCGCAGTTCTTGGAGGAGCTGGGCGATTTCTTCTCGAACGAGTTGGCATTGCATGGCTTCGAGGTAGCCGTCTTCGACCCAGTCGCCGAGTTCGTCTTCGACGCCGCAGAGGGCGTGGAGCGTGGCGAGGCGTTTTAGAACTGCTATGGTTTCTTTGCTCACTTTGAGTTTTTCAGCTTCGTGAATGCCGTCGAAGAAGTTCGCGAGGACGACTAAAGCGCAGTGCGATTTGGCGACTTTAATCCAGCTTACCATGTCCAAACGCATGGCTTCGTCCACGGAGAGGTTCCCGGCGCGGGCGGTTGCTTGCGAACACAAACGCCAAGCTCGGTGCTCGTACGCGCGCAACAAAGCGTCCTCGTCGCGAATGCCTACTTCGTGCCCGAGGGTGGAGGTAAACGTGTTGCCACTTTCGGAAAGATACTTCATTTGGCCAACCAGTTTGACCTCGGTGACTAATTTCGCTTGCAACGCGCGCATGGTTTTGAGCAAATAACGCGAGGTTTGCAAACACAAAACGTTATTGTCGCCTTCGTACGTGACGTTTGGTGCGTAACTCGCAAACGTGGTTCCAAATCCGGCATTCGCAAGGTATCCGTGTCCGCCGCACGTCAGTCGACAACTCTCAATCGCGTCTTTGGTTTTCCAAGAACAAAAGGCTTTTAAGCCCGAACTCGTCGCGTGTAATTCCGGCAAGGCGTCAAAATCTTTCTCGGAGGACTGCGAACGTTTCAGAAACTCAAAATACATTCTTCGCATATAATCGCTCGTCGTGTGAAACGCGAACGAAGAGGCGAGAATAGGAAAGAGCGTTCGTTGCGAGTGTTGATAATCCAACACTTGTGTCTCGACGTTGTTGTTCTTACTATCCGCGTTGGATTGACGTCGCACGAGATTATATCGTAACGCAATCGTCACAGCTTTCTTCATGTATAACGCCGCGTTCATGACGATATCGGATCGAACAAATACCATGGTTCCATACGCCGCTTTCTTGACTGGCGGAGGGACGTACGTCCCGTCGTCTAATACTTTCGAGTGACCCATAAGCATGGCATCTTTCGGTACTCGAACGTGATCGAAGCGTAAAAACCCGTTATCTACCGCGTTATATCCCATTTTATCGCCGATATCTCCACACTGGATGCCTGGCAACGGCAAATGGTCCTTTGTCGACCGAATTTGGACGACAAACGCGTGAATGCCTTTATCTGAGAATACCGGTTCCGAATGAGAAGCAAAAGAAGAAGAAGAAGAAGAAGAAGAAGAAGAAGGCACGAATAGCCTCGCCATGACAATCGCGTGCGTCGCCGTTTTCCCTAATCCTCCCGGCCACCATTTTGTCGCAGTCAACGTCGGCGAGTGCACGATGAACTCCTTCTTTCGAACGTCGTACGTACACGTCGTCTCCAATCCTCTGATGAACGTCCCGTGGCCCAACTCCGTTTGCGCGTACGTCCCAACAATTTCTAAATTCACGCACTTAGGTAACCAATACTTCTTCTGTTCGTCCGTTCCTTGCCCTTGGATGGTAGGTATGAACATCCCGAGGTGTAAATCCAGCCCGCCCGGTTCGTCGATGAACTCGCGCACGACGCGAGCGATGGCTATCAACTTGTTATTGTTACTCTTGTTAACGCCGTTCCCGCTATCCCCGCTATTCCCGCTACGACTACGCGTCGCACCGCCGCCACTACCCCCCCCGCCACCGCCACCGTTGTCGCCATGAATCTTCGCCAAAATCTCCCTCGCGACTCTCGGAATCTCCAAATACTTCTCCAGCGTCGTCCTGTACAGCTCCTCCCTTGGCAAAGAGTACTTCTCGCTCGTTTTGTTCTTGAAAACTCTGTCCTTGGTTAACGTCTCCGCCACGAGTTTTCTCAGCTTGACGTTCTCCACGCCGCCGGCTAATAAAACTTCCAACTCTCTCGAGTTAAACGAAGCTCGCTCGCGCTCGCGAAGTAAATCTTTCCTCGGGTCCACCGACGATTGCGCTATCTGTTTGGACACGGGAGTTTGCAGTTTTCTCGCGAGAGTGATGTCGTCCTCGTTGGCCTCCGCCTCGTTCGTGCTCTTACTCTTCCACGCCGTATTCATCATCAACGAGTGACTTTAAGTGGTGGTAATCAGCGAAGAAGACAACAGGACGACAAACGAAAACAACCAGGAGGAGGAGGAGGAGGAGAAAAGAGATCCGTCGTCGTCGTCGTCGTCGTCCAAAGTGCAACACCAAAGCGCGCGCGTGAGTGTGTCGAAACGCTCGTTTCCCAACAAAATTTCTCTGTCGTCACCGTTTTAGGGTGTTAAACCCAAAGAGGAAAAGGGGGCGCGTCAAAAGACTTCGTCGTTCACACGAACGCCTTTTAAGGCTTTTACCGCAGAGAGATCAACGCGCTGTTTCTATAAACACCACCACTCTGTTCTGCGAGTACTTTGCGACGAGTACTCAGAAGCGAGCGTCAGAGAGAAAAGGAGAGAGAGAGCACACACACACACACGCGCGCACAGAAACAAACATCACATCACAATGGGAAAAATGATGCAAACGTCCTCGTACGACCAGAGTCAAATCTTCTGGGCGTTGTGTTACGGCGTCGCGTACTTACTCTTCTCCGCGACGACGGTGATATCGAACAAGCACTTGATCATGAACACGAATTTTCACTCGGCGATATTCGTGTCGAGTTTAGGTTCGTGGTTCGGATGGTTCGTTTCCTTAGGGATGGTGTGGTCGAAGCGGACGACTTTGGTGCATAATTTGAGTTTGAAAGAGTGGACGACGTCGGTGTTGCCGATTGGATTGGCGACGGCGTTTTCACTCGCGGCGGCGAATATGGCGTATTTTTATCTCTCGTTAGCGTTTATACAGGTTCTGAAAGCGTTCGCGCCGGTGATTACGTTTGGCGTTTTGATCGCGTTTGGGCTGGATAGGCACAACGCGAAAATTTTAGGCGCTTTGTGCGTCATCGTGTGCGGGTCGTTGATCGCGTGTTACGGGGAGATGCATTTTACCGTCATGGGATTGCTGTGCATGTTTATCGCAGAGGTGAGCGAGGCGTTGAGGTCGGTTGGGATACAGTTGTTGTTGGTCAATCGGAAAATGGGTTTGATCGAAGGGATGTACTATTTTTGTCCGGCGACGTTGCTCTTTTTGACAATCTTTACGGCCATTTTTGAAGGAGAGACGTTGTTTAATCGAGAACACATGCAAGTCGTGCACGATTATTGGTATTTGTTTTGCATTAGCGCCGGGTTGGGTTTTTTGGTGACTTTGAGCGGGTTAGGAGTGGTACAAAACGCCGGGGCGACGTTGTTCAAGGCGATGTCGCAGATAAAAAACGCGTGCGTTATTTTGTTCGCCGTGGTGGTTTACGGAGAGACGTTGACGTGGATGGAAATTGGGGGTTACGGGATCGCCGTCGTTGGATTTGGGTTGTTCAACGTGGCAAAGAATAGAGATATGGAGGAGGTCAGAAATGAGAGAGGGATGCGGGAGGCGACTTTAGGTAAAGAAGGGGAAGGCACGATGACGACGCCGTTGTTAGGCGATCCTTCTTCTCAAGGCGGAGGAGGGATGAAGAAAAAGTCGAGCGGGTCATTTCTTGGTAAATTAGGTTCATTCTCGGGGAGTTTCAGCGGCGGGTCAAACGGAGGCGGCGGCGAGAGCAAGTAGTTGCGAAATTTTATTCGCTCGATACGATTAGTCCTTTTAACGCCTCTTCCTTGTGGCGGTTGTGTAATAATACGAATAACCAATGATGCTATTTATGCGGTACTACCATACAGGTGGTACATACAGGTACACGTGAATAAAAATATACATATACACGACAACTCTTTCCTCTTAAAAAAATCTATAAAACAGTATTAACTTTATTTAAATCGGGCAGGTGGGAAAGAACTCGATATCTTTGGCCAACAGTCTTTCGCTGCCTAAATTCGCGGAAACTTCAGAGTTCATGTGTCGATTGTGTTTGCCGCTGCGATGCCTGGAAGACGCCAAACTTGCCGTCTCTTCGGTATCTGCCTTTGGTGACGACGACGAGGACGACGCAAAAAGATTCTCAACGGTTTCCAAACTCTTACTCACCGCTTTCACCGCGGGGTGTTCGTAATTTATCCCCCCTAGCGCCGCGGTGTCTCCGTCCATCTGCGGCGGCATCAAATCGTACCCATACGCCCTGAAATCGGGAGAGTATCCCAACTGAAACTTGCCTAACGTTTCTGCGTCGATGCTTCCGTCTGTCCAGCAACCTTTCACGCTCGGTTTCTTTAAATCCTTTCTCAACCCAACTCCGTTACCTTCGTAATACGTAATCTTCGGCGAAAAGTAATGTTGCAAATACGCCAACAAGTTCGGCATAGTCTTCCCGTACGTCGATGACTCCACGTTCACGTCCACACACGTCCCACTTTCTTTTTGCACGCACGTTTCCAACGGGAAAACCGTCTTCACTTTCCTCGCCAACACGTATTGCGGCACGTGGTGCGAGTGTGCCAACGGCACCGACGCGGTTGGAAAATACTGCGCGTTACACTCTTGCATCCCGTCCGGCGAGTAATGATTTTCTAAATAACACGACAACAGCGGATGTCCCGTGGCAAAATTGCTCACGTCTTTAATAAAGGTCGCAAACTCTCTACAAGTGTCCTCGCTATAGCCAACCGCCATCTCGTCGTACTTGTCCGGCGTATACCTCGCCACCCCCCACAAAAATTCCGACTCCATTCTCGTGTACGGATTTCTCACCGTAGTAAACCCGTTTTCCAAATACGTCGCCGGTGGGGTGTGCATATCTTCCGATCCACCTCTCACCCAAGGTTCCGATAACTCAAACGGTCTCTTCCCCGCGGTATCGCCCGAGTTGCACGAACCAATCTTCCCTCCCGCTTGGCCAACCATAGACTCCACCGACGTCCCTCCAGCTTTCGGAATGTGCACAAAAATCGGCAGCTCTTCGCCTTCCGTCTTCGATTGTAAGTTCAAATCGTACTTGGACGTGTCTCTGGCGTACGTTTCCGGTGGATACGCGCCTAAAAAGTGGTGTTGGCCAGAAACCAGAGATGCATTTTTCCCCGACGATGATGCAATCGCAAACGTCAAGCCGACCGCGGAGACGACGACCGCGACAATACCCTTCTTCAAATTCGCAGAGGAAGAAGAGGAGGAAGACGAAGAGGAGGAGGAGGAAGTCCTCGCGTCCTCGGCTGAGAGTAACAAAGGTGCCCTTTCTGGAAGCATCTCTTTAATGGAAGAGTATCTAGCCGCGGCAAAATTTTTTGTCGCTTCAGCAGAGTTTGGAAAAATTTTGGTACTGGGTTGTTTAGGGTATCAGTGGTACGCACAGCTGTTTTTTAAATTTCACACACACATACCATACAAAAGCAGCACCATGATCATCATGATCATCATCATTATCACCATCTCATTTATCGTCGTCAATATTATTTTATCATCATCGATCGTCTTTTTTTATTCTTTTTTATTCTTCTATTAAGAGCTTTTTCCGTTTCGCGTCCATGCGCGCTTTGAGCGAGCGCATGGTTAAACCGCCGCCGGAGCCGAAACCGTCGACGACGCCGTCGGCGCCTTTGAATTCGCCGCCTCTTTGCTCGCTCGTTCGAACGACGACGGAATGTGCGCCGGCTTCGGTGGCAGCTTTACACGTCGAGTTACTCGCGCCGACGAAAATGACGTCAAAATCAACGTCGAAGCCTCTCTGCTCGCTCGCCGTGCGGATGGCGGCTTTCGTCAGCGACGACCTTCGCGAAGTCGAAAACATGCTCGAGTCGATGACGACGTCGCTGCTAAAGTTTTGTCTTTGCAAGTCTCCACCGACTTCAGGTGCCATTAATTCTCCCTTTTTCTTCTTCTTATCGCGCTCTACGCGTTTATACAACGCGTCCTCGTAGTTGTCCTCCCCGGCGAGCGTTTCCGGCGACCCGGCGACGCTCACGCCCGCCGCGCGCAGTTCGCCCATTTGCGTCAAGCACGCGGATAAAACCCCTTCCCCTGGCGACGAGGCCGTTTCACCAACTAACAAAACTCTCACGTTCGGATTCGAGTGCGTCAAACACTCGTCCATAAACGCTAAAGCGCCTCGACGAAGCGGTAATCGGCCTTCTCGACACATTTCGCTAAACGTTTCGTCCTTCGTCTCGGCCACTTCCTTTATAAACTCCCGTCGTCTCATTCTCAAAGCATCCGACGTCGGTTGCACGACTGGATTCAAATTCGCTCCCTTTTGTGGACCCCCCATAAACGTATCCTTCTTCGCGTCTGCGCCTTGTTGTTTCCTAACGTACGCCTCGTACGCGCTCTCCATATCGTTCTCCTCGGCGACAACCTCGTCGCGTAAATCCGAGCGTGGGTACCCGTAAAAATGAAAATAGCGCTCAATCATGCCCTCTGCGGTCCCACCGCCCGAACGCAACAAGCTCGCGTACTCTGCCGGCGTCCAATCCGCGCTCATGATGGACATTTTTTTAAACGCTTCGTTAAAGGCCACCCTGTGCCCGTCGGTTTGGACGTCAATCATCACCCCGTCGCACTCGACGATGACGAGTAAAGGCCGATCGAGATTGTATTCCTCGTTTGTGTTGTTGTTGTCATTCTCGTCGTCCTCGTCGTTCTTCGCAGCTTTGGCTCTCGTCGTCGTCTTTGTCGTTCTCCTCCTTTGTCGGTGAGCATAACGCGTCCGAACCGCAGTTTTCCAAGAACTTTGTTTTTGAACCGTCGCGGAAGTCGTCGCCGTCGCCGTCGACCTCATCCTCATCGCGTCGTTCGTTTTGGCAGACAAACTCTCTGAAGAATACAAAGAATACAAATGAGAACGCGATGGCGTTTTGGAGAGACTCGCTGCGCTCTTTTCGCCCCGTCGTTCAGAGCGTTTTGTCGTCGTTCAAAGCGACAAAAGAGAGATTTTGAAGATTTTGATGAAGCGCACACGTGTTGAAACAGAGAGTGATGAAAACAGACTGTCGACGGACGAGTCGCTCTTTTGGTCCTCCTTTTCTTCGGTCCTCTTCCTTCCTTTTTTTTTTCAAAAAAGTATTTGAATTTTGTGGCTCCTGTTCTTCGTTGTTCTCGTTTTTTTTTTCACTTTTTTTCTTCTTTTCTTCTCCTCTTCTTCTCCTTTTCTCTCGTGTGTGTGGTACGCCAGAGTTTTACGTCGCCAGAGTTATTAAGTTGTTCTTTCTTTCTTTCTTTCTTTCTTTCTTTCTTTCCGAGCGAGGAGTGTTTTTGAAGAACGAGAGAGAAGAGAGAGAGAGAGGAAACGAAACCGAATATTGCGTCTCTCATTAGGTTTCTTCGGTGTTGATTCGCAAAACGGAAAGAGCGAGAGAGAACGAGAGATTCTTCTTCTTTGCTCGAGAAAAAGAAGACGTCAGACGAGAGAGTGAGAGATTTTAGAGAGAGAAGAAAAAAGATGGAGTACGAAGATTACGCTCCAGACTCGACGAACTCTTCGTTCAAATCGGCAAAAACCTACCGGTATCTCGGACACTCGTTGGCGACGTACCAACAGTACGTGGTGTACGTCAGCGAAGGGGTGATAAAAAACTGCTACAACCAAATCAAAGGGATAAAAGATTGGCGAACGGACGACGAGAACGGCGAAAGGAACGACTTGTTACCGCTCTCAAAAGGGAAGGCGAAGGATTTCTTTTACATCGCGAATTTATACGGGAACATCGAGGATACGTTCAACAGGCCGATTTATTCACCTCCGGAAGATTTCATCGACGTGGCTATTCGGGAACCGAATAATCGGAGAGGGTACTTCGCGCGGTTGGTCAACACGCCGGCGTCGAGGAGATGTTTGAACTTGGGGAGTTACAATTACTTGGGGTTTGGTGGGGTGAATTCGTTTTGCACGCCGAGGGTGATGAAAGCGGCGATGGAGAATCCAGTGACGAGCGGGTCGTGCGCGGCAGAGTTGGGAAGGACGAAGCTGTTGACGGAGGTGGAAGAGTACACGGCGAGGTACGTAGGAAAAGAAGCGGCGATGGTGGTCGGGATGGGGTTTGCGACGAACAGTACCGTTTTACCCGCGTTAGTAAGTAAAGGAGATTTGATTATTTCGGATAAGTTAAACCACAACTCGATTGTAGAAGGGGCGAGGTTATCTGGAGCGAAGATTATTCCTTTTGAACATAACTGCGCGGGGCATTTGGAATTAGTTTTGCAAGAGGCGACCAACGGCGCGTATAAATACGGGAAAATTGTCGTGGTCGTGGAAGGGATTTATTCCATGGAAGGAGAGTTGTGCAATTTGAAAGAGATTGTTGAGGTGTGCAAATTATACAAAGCGCACGTGTACTTGGACGAGGCGCACTCGATTGGGGCGATCGGGAAGACTGGTCGAGGGGTGACGGAGGAACTCGGCGTAGATCCGAAGGATATTAGTATCATGATGGGGACGTATACGAAGTCGTTCGGGGCAGCTGGAGGGTACGTTGCCGGCGACAAGAATGTGATCAATGCTATTAGAAGGTTTTCGATAGGGTATACCGATGCTACGGCAATGCCCGCGGCGGTGTGCGCGCAAGTTTTAGAATCGTTGCGAGTCATCGCCGGCGACGACGGGACAGATATTGGGAGGAAAAAGTTGGAGAAGTTGAGAGAGAATTCGTTGTTCTTTCGAAACGGGTTAAAAGAGTTAGGATTAGAAGTGCTCGGCGACCATCCGTCGCCGATTATGCCGGTGACGTTGTACCAACCGTATAAAATTGGGGATTTCAGTCGATTGGCGTTTAATAAAGGTTTGGCGGTGGTGGTGGTTGGGGCGCCGGCGACGCCGGTGACGTTGCCTAGAGTCCGCTTTTGCATCTCCGCGGCGCACGAGACGAAAGATTTACAGAATGCGTTAGATGCGATCAGCGAAATCGCGGACACGTTGAGCTTGAAGTTTAAGTTACATCCGCCGTCGAAACTGTTCGGCGACGGCGGGTGTTTGCAAGCGTTGGAGAGGAAAGCGGAAATTGCGTCTGAGAAAGCGAAAAAGTTAGCCTTGAGCCGACGCAAGGAGTGCGTGGAAAAGGTAAACAAGATGACGTTCGGTGATTTAGCGTCCGGGTCAGTATTGAGTTTGGAATTGAAACGCGAACTCGGGGATATTCACACGACGGAGGGCGACGTTCGGCCCGGGACGGTGTTCAAAAAGACGATTTCAACGAGAGATATGCTTAATTTAACCAACGACGAAACCATGCGCTCGGCGTGCGCGGAAACCGTCGGTCGGTACGGGTTAGGCTCGTGTTCGCCTCGCGGATTCTACGGAACGTTTCAACCTCACGTCGATTTGGAAAACAAAATCGCGGAGTTTCTGAACGTCGGCGAAGCGGTTTTGTATTCTTTTGGCGCGTGCACGGCATCCTCCGCTATTCAATCATTGACGCACAAATCGGACGTCGCTGTCGTAGATCGTGCGGTTGGACCGGCTATTTTAGCCGGTTTACGACTGGCGAAGTTGGAGGTTCGATGGTACGATCACGCGGATGCGGAGGATTGCGCGCGAGTGTTTGCCAAGATTGAAACGGAAGATGGGAACACGTCCGCGAGGTTGGCGAAACCGGTCCGAAGACGATGGTTAATCACCGAAGCCGTCTTTGAAAAGACCGGGAAAATCGCGCCTTTGAAAGAGCTCGTCGCTTTGAAGAATTTCCATCACGCTCGAATGATTTTAGACGAATCGTACTCGTTCGGGACGATGGGCGAAACCGGGAGAGGTTTAACCGAACACTTCCGCATGCCAGCTACGGCGGTGGATGTGATTGTCGCGAGTTTAGAAAATGCGTGCGCCTCGGTCGGTGGGTTTGTCGCCGGGGATACTGGCGTCGTCGCGTATCAGCGATTGATGGGATCCGGGTACGTGTTTTCGGCATCGTTGCCGCCGTACTTAGCCACGGCGTCTTTACACGCCATCGAGCGAATTATCGCCGAACCGGAAAGAGTCGAGAAGTTACAATCCATAGCGAGGAGTTTTCATTCTGCCTTAGTCGCCGGGGACTGTCCCGGGTTAACCACCGATGCCGATCCCGGATCGCCGGTTGTCCCTATTCGATTAGTGTCAGAAGGCGCCGCCGGGGACGAGTTCAAAATCATACGAGACATCGCCGAGTACGCGCGATCGCAGACGAGTGTAGGCGTCGTCGCGGCAAAGTATAACCCCGTCGTCGCCGCACCAGCTTTGTTGCACACGTCTGCAACGAAAGCGACGCTTCGATGCTTTGCTTCAGCTTCTTGGGACGAATCCGACGTTGAATTTATCATTGAAAAACTCGGCGAAGCAGCGTTCAAGTGTTTGCCTGCGCACGCGCTGAAATCGCCGACAAAACGCGACCCGAACCCGAACCGGTTTCGACAGTCTGAGCGAGGATCGTTCCGAGATACTGGAAATTACAGACTCTCTTTTGACACTAATAACAATAGTAACGGACACCAGCGGAGAGCATCGTCGTCGCAACTGGAAGCGGTGCGGAGGAAGATTGAACTGGACGAGGAAGTCGCCGAAACAAAGGAGTGGAAAAATTTCTTCGTTTCAGGAGATTACGAAGAAGAGCCGGCATCATTATCGGTTCCTTTACTCGTCGTCTTATTGCACGCGCACAACTTGTTCCGTCGCTACATCATCGGTCAAATCAACGTCACGTCGCAATTGGTGCCGGCGTTGTTGCGCTCCATCGGTATGCACCCGACGGAGAACAAATCCGCGTTTGTTCGCTTATTCTATTTCGTTAGTACGTATTTAGGATCGCGATCGTTTTATGAGTTCACACTGCCTGTATTGGTATGGGTATGCGCGGAGGAGAGCAAACAAGCGCGTTTCTTAGTGCTCTGGTATTGCTTGACGTCTTCTTTTGGATGTTTGTGCAAAGGCGCGTTGGCGACGCAAAAGAGTACGATACGCAGTAACCGCGAAGTTTCCGCCTTGGGTGCTTTGCGCAACTCCGGATCTGTCCACGCGTGGCCGTCCGTCGCGGGCATGAATGCCTCGTTTATTCCGTTTTTCTTGTTGCGTTGGAAACACGGATCAGTGTGGCTGTGGGAGATGGAGAATCCGTACTCGGTCGTCGGCGATTACGCCGTCGCGTTTGCGTTTATGTTGCTCATCGTCGTCAGTAGACTAGCGAACGGCGATTCTCCCGCAAATGTCCAAGGTGGCGTCGTTTTAGGTGCCATTCTTCTCCGCATGGCATTACCGACCGCGGAGTGGACGCACCACGGTTTGTCGTCAACGTCCGTGCGCAACGCGCAGGGCTTTTCCTTGGCAGCGGTCGTGTTCGCGTTGATTGCGCTCGTGCCGATGCCTCTGAACAGCCGGGGTAAAATCTTACCCGCTGCGGCCATGTGTTATCGACGCATGTGGAGAACGCTGTTCTATGCGTTGTTCTTCTACGCCGGTTGCGTGTGGAGACGTCCACCGTCTCTTTCTGCTTCGCAGACAACATCGACCAAAGCGACGACGAAAATGACGACTCTACTCTCCCCAATCCTCCTCCTCTCGGAAGCATCGAAGGACGGCAACTCCCTCGCCTTTCTCTGCATCGTCCTCTTCAAAGCCGCACTCGGACACTTCATCCTCAAACTCTCCGTTCTTGCCATCTCCAACGTCGCGCAACTCTTCTGGGAATACGTCTTGAAAGTTTACATCCACTCGATTAAACCGAGATTCCAAAAGCCGGGCGAAAAATCCGCCTCGGTTGGCACCGTCCACATGCGTTCGGCGGCGTTGCACTTTGTCGAGCTCACAGTAGATATCACCTCGGCCTTGGTGTGCGCGCACGGCGTCCCGAGAGTTTTCGATAAGCTTAGCGTATGAATATAATATAATATATAGTACACAGTAATAAGTAATACCTACATCATTGTTTGGAAATGAAAGTAGTGTTGTCTCGTTGTTTGACTTCAACTCGTAGGCTTTTCAGAGATGATTGGGGGATATGGATTAGTGCACAGAATTTACGACAGAGAAACACACGCGCGCAACACACACACACACACATTTTAAAAGAGGAGAAAAATCATGTCAAATACCATCAAATTTTCATCGTTCTCATCTGTTACTGCCAGTTCGAACCGCCAATCGCGACTTAAATGGAAGCAACAACGTGCGGTCGTTCGCGCGTCGACCAACAAAAACGATGACGACGACGCTTCAAAAAATGGAGAAGAGGAGGACAACAATCAAGCGACGACGACGAGAGCGACGAGGACGACGACGCAGCGACAACCACCGCTATTCGACGCGCAAATACTTCAATTGAAATCAAACATATACGCGTTAGCGGCGACCACCAGTCGCGGCGCCGAAGCTTCCGCGGACGAAAAAGAAAAAATGCAAAAGAAAATATCAGAGTTGAACAGATTGAATCCAACACCGATGCCGGCACGAAGCGAATTAATCAACGGCCGGTGGGAATTGGTGTACACGGATACGTACGCGTTCAGAGCTTCACCTTTCTTTTGGCAACTCGGAAAGGCGTTGAATGAGAATGCGAATTTGTTTTACGACGCGCACGCGCATCAGACTTCGTTGTTTGGCGGCGGCGTCGGGAGAGTGATTCAAGACATTGATACCAATGATATGACATTAACGAGCGATTGCATCGTCAAAGCGAGTGTCGGGATCCCGTTTGTTGGATTCGCGCCAATTTTTAGCGGATTTGGTTCTGTCATCTCGAAAGCGAATATCATCGGCGGCGGCGGGGAAGAGGCGAACGACAAATTATATTGCGTGATGGAGAGCACGACGATTCGACAGGACGATACGGAGGTGATTCCGGCGTTGAATTTTTTAAATAACACCGTGGTTCCAGTCGGAGAGGTTTTTGAAAATATCGTAGGAGGCGGGACGCCACCACCGACGGTGGAGATGAAGATTTCATACTTGGACGAAGAAACGAGAGTGTCGAGTTTAGAAGACGGCTCGATACTCCTTTTCAAAAGAGTTGTTGCTTAAAGAATAATAGACCGCGTGTGATACTGTATACTACTTTTCCTACTTCATACTATCTCTGCCTACTGCTACATGCTTATGTGCACCAGTCGAATGCCTAAATCTTTATCGTTCTCGCTAAATTGGTAGCCTCTCGCGTAGAGTTTCGAGTACGCTACGAAGAGTTTACATCCGCTCTGAACGACGCTCGGCGAGTGAAATCGGAGTCCCGGCGCCGTCGTCGTACCTCGAACGGCACCTACTTTCACCCACGTTTCCCCATCGTCCGGAGAAATTGCCAACAGCATGTTCGTGATGCACTTGATTGGTAAACGAACCTCTTTCCCGACAGCGTTTGTGATGGTTGATCGTTTGTGCGCGTTGTACGCCATCAAAAGAGGTCCTTTCTGATCGCCATCGAAATAGAGTCTCTGGACGAGCGTTTTCGATTCCGGAGCATCGATGCCGATGGATGAAGGTTCGGACCACGTTTTCCCGTCGTCAGCCGAGTTTGAACCGTAAATAGCCCCAGCGGTTGTCTTGAAATACATCGAAAGCGTCTTCGCGTCCGCGCTTTGGAACAAACTGCCGTCCATTAAATCGGTCGTTTTCTGACCCACCGACCATCCTCCTCCACCGCTCGAATCGTCGTCTGGGTACGGCGCGGGTTCTAAATACCCTCTCGCCGTCCACGTTTCACCATAATCTTCACTGACGAGTAACCCTGCCGAATGTTCCGCCGTGTTTGTCCACTTTTGCCCGTGACGATTGTTTCGCACGCGACAATGCGCTAACCTCGTCGGCCACGCGTACGTCGCCATCCCGGCGTGCTCTCGCCATATCGGTAACGCCCAGGTTTTCCCGTCGTCTAACACGACTAAGTTATTCGAAACCATTTTTGGTATAGTTTTATCCTCGTCTAAGCTATAAATTGTTTTCGGCGTGGACCATTTCGAATCCTCCGTGATTTTCAAATCTTCCGTGTACGTCATCTTGATCGACCCACCGGGCGGCCATTGTGGCGGTTTCGTTGGCTTTATGCAATCACCCTCGGATTCGCTGTAAAAAACGTAAACTCTTCCACTCGAATCGATGTGCACGACTGGGTTCCACTGCGCCCGTCGTCTCGGCACTTTCAATTTGAACGAGTTTGACCACGACTTGCCGTTGTGGTCCGAAGTCGAAACGCGAATGTGTTGCGACCGTTCGCCCTCGACCTCCGGAGAAGCGTGCCACATCGCTACGAACCCGCCGTTGGGCAACCGTGCCAAAGATGGCGCGTGATGATACCGCAACGATTTGTACACCTTATCTGCCGCGTTTTCTCTCTGACCGGTTTTCTTATTCAACTCCGCCGCTTTCAACTGCGCCGCCGTGTTGTTCCCGTGCGTTTGAATCCACACCGCGCGTTTGATCTTCACCTGCGGGCCATCACCATCTTCCACGTTCCAACTTTCGCACTTTGGACCTCCAAACGCGAACTTTGTTCGCGAGAAATCAAAACTTCCACCTTTTGACGGCGTCGGCTCGAACGTTTCCACCGACGCGTCCTCGGGATTCTCGCTATCTTCGGCCCAGTTTTCGTTTTTCTTACTCCCTCGACTACTCCCATTTTCGCCATCCTCGTACTCTCCGTCCTCTTCTCCTTCGCCGTCGTCCTCTTCCTCTCTCCCTTCTCCTCCTCTGCCTCTTCCGTCCTCGTCGTCCTCGTCGTCCTCGTCCTCGCCTTCTCCGCCGCCGTCTCTTTCTCCGTGCGTCTTCAATCTCGCCCGCCGCGCTTGGCTCATACTTTTCATCGACTCGTTCTCCTTCGCGTACTCCTTCTCTTGGCCTTTCTTTCTGTTCTCTCTCGCCGCTTTGCGTTTCTCGTACGCCCACTGCACCTCTTTCTGCTTTTGCGTCAGAGGCGGAGGCGTTTTTTTCGTCGTCGTCGGCATCATCGTCGTCGACTCCTCCTCCTTCTCCTCCTCTCCTCCGAGTCCTCGTAACGATGATTCCGCTTTGCTCGCGGCTTGGTGCAACATCACGCACAAACGCACGGCGGCGACGAAGACGAGACACATCACGAATTTCCGAACGACTCCGTGTCTTCGTTTCCTCGGTGCTGCGCCTCCTCGGCGCTGTTGCAACATCGCGAGATGATTAAAGAGAGACGAGAGACAAAAGAGAGCGCGCGCACACACGCAGAACGAAAACGCAGCTACTTCTCTCTCTCTTCTTATCTCGCCATCGTATCGCCTCTTCTCGTTCTCTCCCTCCTCTTCGCGTCAAATGATGATGATGATGATGATGATGGTTCAAAACTGTAGGGGAAACAACAGAACAGCTCCCGTGTTGTGTTTTGAGGGCGCAGGCGAGCGTCTCGAGAGACATTTTTTTCATTTCGTTCCAAAGTCGTTTTTGAGATGCGAAAAAGCGAATTTGTGAGCGAAACCCTCTCAAAGCTTCTTTTCCAAGTCTCGTCTTTTTTTTAGAAGACTTTTCCGCAAAGCTGCCACGTCTGTCCCTTCGGGAGATATTTTACTCTTTTTCGCGGGCTTTTCTCTTCCGAACTTTTTTTTTTCGCTTTTTCTTCTCTCGTTGCGAATTAGTGCGCATCGGAGATTCCTTATTCTTATAGAGCACATATCTCTCTCTATATATATTTCTTTTTAGTTTCTCACATCATGCAGGTGCGCGCAAAGAACGTTTGCTGCGCGTGTTGTTTTTGGACGTCGTCGTCCATCTCTCGTCGCGTGCTGGCGGCGTTTTTTTTTACGAAGATGATCGGCTAAAATTTAGGGCGATTATCACGATGGAGATTTTTAACACAATTCGATCGGCTGTTTTCTCTCTCTCTCTCTCTCTCGATCTGCGCGCGTCGCGTAAAAATCGCTCCTTTCGAAAGCGAAGAGTAGCGCTCGAAAGGCGATATATCTGTCGTTGACTGACGCGGTGTTCTTTTTTTCTTTCTCTCTTTTTAAATGCTCCTTTATCCTCCGCATCAATACTAAACAACAGGCTATTCAACAATCGACTTTTTTAAAGTCATCGCAATTCAACAAGTCTTCTTCTTCTAAGAAGGTTGTCACCAGTCGTCGCAAGGCGACGACGACGACGAAGGCGATGTTGTCCTCCTCCGCTGGTCCGGCCACGTTGGAAGGCTACGGTTCTTGCTCGTTTAAAGGTGCGGTCGCGGACAAGTACTTGAAAGAACAAGGGTACGATGCGTCTTTGTTGAAGGATTTGTCCTGGCCGAAGAACGAGGCCAAGGCGAAAGCCGTCGCCGCGGCGTTGCTCTCTTGGGCCACGGATAACGGCGCGAAGCAATATTCGCACTGGTTCCAACCGATGGCGAGCGCTGGCGTTCGTCACGGTAACGCTGGTTGCTTGCAAATGGCTATGTTTGACTTTGACGCGGACGGAGTTCCGTACCCGTCGTTTTCGCACGAAAACTTGTTGCAAGGTGAAACTGATGGTTCCTCCTACCCGAACGGCGGGTTGAGAGCCACGCACACCGCGGGTGGCTATTTGTCCTTGGACCCGTTGTCCCCGATCTTCATTCGCGAAGACACCATGTACATTCCGTCCTGCTTTGTCTCGTACAACGGCGACGCTTTGGACGAAAAGACGCCTATGCACAGAGCCACGGAGGCGATGTCCAGCCAAGGTAAGAGATTGTTGAAGTTGATGGGCTACAACCCGGAAGGCGATTTGATCAACAACATTGGTTTGGAGCAAGAGATTTTCTTGACGACGAGATCGGCGTTCTATAACCGCCCGGATTTACAGTTCACCGGGAGAACGGTTATGGGCAAAGACGCCGCGAGAGGCCAAGAATTGTCGGACCATTACATGGCCCCGATCTCTCGCGCGACTGGTGCTTTCGAAACCATGAAGCAAATCCAAGCCGAATGCTACAAAATTGGTATTCCGTTGAAGACGCGTCACCGAGAAGTCGCGCCGAACCAGTACGAGTTTGCGCCGATGTTTGGCAACGTCATCAACCAAATCGACCAAAACTTGATGGTCATGCAAATTATCGAAGAAGTCGCCTCGGAGAACGGCATGGCGGCCTTGTTGCACGAAAAGCCATTCGCGGGTATCAACGGTTCCGGTAAGCACAATAACTGGTCTATCGGTACGTCCACTGGCGTCAACTTGCTCAACCCGAAACAGTTGAACAAGGCGTCTGGCAACGCGGAAATCTTCCCGGTCATCATGGCTGCTTTGGTTTCTGCCATCGACAAACACGGTGACTTGATGCGTTTGTCCATTGCCTCCCCGGGTAACGATTTCCGATTGGGTGCTATGGAAGCGCCGCCGGCGGTTATGTCCACGTACTTGGGCTCGTCCTTGACGGAATACTTGGAACAAATCAAGAACGGTAAGATGTCCGAGTACTCTCCGGAAAAGAAATCGCTGTCTTTTGGCGCCGCGAACGTCCCAGATATCACCGTACCGGCGGAAGATCGTAACAGAACTTCGCCGTTCCCGTACGGTGGCGCGAGATTTGAGTTCAGAGCCGCCGGTTCCACTCAAAACGTTTCTTTGATCAACACGTGCTTGGACTCCATGGCTGCGGAAGCGTTCAAGATTGTCGCCGACCGCATCGAAGGCGGCGAAAAGCCGCTCGACATTGCCGCGGACCTTTTGAAGCAACACGAAAAGTGCATCTTCAACGGTAACGGTTACGATCCGAACTGGCCGGATGATGCCGTCAAGAGAGGCGTGTGGAGAATCGACTCTGGCGTCGACGCCATCGACCAATTGGACTCCGAAAAGAACGTCGCCATGTTCTCGAGCATTGGCGTCTTCTCTGAAAGAGAATTGCAAGCGAGAAAGTCCGTCTTATTGACGTACTACACCGGTGTCGTCGAGATGGAAGCGTTGACGATGATTGACATGATCAACAAACACGTCATTCCGTCCGTGAAGAAGTCGGACGTCGGCAACCCGAACAAGTTGAACGACGGCATCAAGCAAATCAAATCCGCGTTGAAGAAGATTCACGGCGAAGAAAACGAAACGAAACAAGCCCAAATGGCGAGATCCTTGCGTTTGGAAACCATGGCGGATGTCCGTAAGGTTTGCGACGACTTCGAAGCCAAGGTTCCGGCTGAGCACTGGACTTTGGCCACGTACGACGAGTTGTTGTTCTTAGACACGTTTCCGGAAGGCGAGATGTGGTAATCGTCAATATTTTGATGATTGGAGATGAAGAATAAGCCGGTGATACATAATACGCGCCCAAGATACACTAATAAAACGAGATATTTTGAAACTTATTTATGATTCTATTTAGAGCGATAAACTCGGGTATTTTTTTTATGTGCATCATTTTACTTTTGAACAAACAAACAAACAAACTGTCAGTAATTCATTCAATAAAACACTTTATTCATCTTCTCCTTCTTTTACTAATTGCGTTGCTATGTGTATACATTACATTAGTTATCACTGCGTGTGCTAATCATATCTACTAACATTTTCATTTCTTTACTTCAGCGGAGGGTGACCAGGGAGGCGGCAAAACGCATCCGATGCCCTCGTCGCACAGGTGTGTCGCTTTCTCTGGTTGTTTCTTCCCGAGAGGTCCTGCTCTTTCTCTAGATTCCCTAAAACCTGACTCACGTCTCTCTTTACTCGATGTTGAATCCGTGAGCAAAATCTTGATGTGTTCTTCGTCCGATAGTCCTCCTAAGCGTTTTGTAGTATTCTTGTTGTTGTTGTTGCTGTTTTGCTTCAACGCGTCTCCTAGTCGTCCTTGTAAAAACTGTCTTTCCGAACGGTCAATATCATCTCTCGTTTGTAAATCGTTGGTTGCTTTGGGGAAGAATGTTAAACCAGACACTGCTTCTAAACTTTCCAATGGAACCGCAAAGTTCGATAACGGCGTGTTAGGATCGATGTACGCGTTTGGTAACACAAACGCGGCAACTTTTGCGGATTTTGGAGGCGCGTTGTAATCAACAACATCTCCAAGAAGAGTGACGTCTTTTTCTGGATCGTTCGCGTGTTCATCGACGAGGATAACTTTGAAAAAGTGCGTCGGGACGGCGACGAGTTCCGGTGCTTCGCCAATTAAAGGATATCGCATCTCCCATTTGACAGCTTTTTTGCGCTTCTCTTCGTCAGGATCAATCGGACGAACTTTATTTTGCTGCTGCTGCTGTTTCTGCTGGATAGTATTCGAAGAAGGCTGCTGAGAGGCAACGATTGCATTCGTTACCGAATGCTCGTGGTTCTCTTTCGTATCGTTTGTTGCGGTATTCTTTTCCTGGTGGTTCTGCTGTTGTTGAAGCGAGGCGTCGTCCAACGCGATGGCCATTTTCGATTGTTGCATCGTCTGCGGTTCCAAAGCAGACGCAGTGCTCCTACTGTTTACGACTTCTTCTACCCCGTGTTGTTGTTGTTGTTTTTGTTGTTCTACCACCGGCGTCGGTAAAAATAACGGCCCAGTCACTACGAACACCTTCGCTTTCCTATGTTTCTCCTCTCTCGTCCAATTACGAATAAAACTTTCAAACCTGGCCCAGTAGTCTCGATTAAACCCGTTTCCGACTTGCGGACTGACATTGGCTAAAGTAAACGTCGCGTCCTTCTCCTCCTGTTTCCTCACAAAGTTCCCCGCCGCGGCTAAATGCCCGCGATCGAACCCAGAGTTTCGAAAATCGTTCAGTTTCGCCCGAAACGTCTTCGGCACGCCTTCATCTTCTGAAAACGACGGAGATTTCTTCCTCGAAGCCGCGCTACTGCCGAAATCACCAATCTCGTCCGGATACATCAAACTCTCCCTATCCATGACCTCTAACGTCCATCTGGGATTCCTCGTCCTCCCGTCATACTGCGCGACGAACGCGTTCCCAAACAACCTCGCGCCGATACTTTCCGTCACGTCTCGAGGAAACCCGTACCTCGCGCACGGGTGTCGCTTCAACGACGACCCGCCGCTCGCCTCGTCTCGTTTCTCTCCTAATATCATCGAGGACGCGGACGTGCCGTCGAAATCGGAATCGTTCGCGTGCTCTAAATAGTCGTCCACCTGGTGCAACTCGGAGACGAACAAGGAGGCGAAGCCACCTATGAAGGCGCCTAACGTCGCCCCGGCGAGAAAGGTTGGTATTTTTGCATCACCACCAAAACCACCACTCGAAGACCCGGAAGAAGAAGATGAAAAATACAGGCGTCCTCGTCCTACTCGCGTCGTCGAAATCGTCTTCCCAAAGCTCCTGCTGTTATTAAAAGAAGACCTTCCTCCCGTCGTCGAGTTTTTGAAGATGTTTTTGTTGTTCGGTCCTCCTCCTCCGCCTCCTCCTCGGAAAAAGAAGAAGAAGGACGACAAAGAGGAAGACGACATTTTTGCGACGACGACGACGACGACGAGAAGGCGAGAGAGGATCGGTCGCAGATGTGAGGGTTTTACTGAAACTCGCTTTTGTCTTCTTCTTCTTTGATGAAAACTTTAATGATGATGATGATGAGAACGAATGTGTTTGCTTTTGTGACGTACTTTACTCGTATAAATTCATCAAAAGAACTAAAAAACATCTCTCTCTCTCTCTCTCACTCTCACTCTCTCTCTCTAAGTACCGCGGCAAAAAAAGACTTTACTATTTTTACCCCTGCGCGGCTCTGGCCGCCTCTTCCGCGGCCTGCGCTCGTCGCTTCTTCGCCTCCTCCGCGGCTGCTTTTTCGTCTTCAATTTTCTTAATCACCGCGTCGACGACGGTTTCGTCCAACGTGTCCGCGCCGTCCAGGCCTTTCCTCACGACGGCAATTTCTACGTGTTTTGATCCCGGTTCGCACACCTCCAGAAGCGCTTTGACGCATAACTCGACGCACTCGTCGCCACTTTTCTCCTCGTAGTTCTTTTCCAACCACTCTCTTACTGGTTTGCTCGATCGACCGATGGCGTTCGCTTTCCACGCCGTGTACGTGCCGCTCGGATCGGTGTGCCACAATTCCGCGTTCCCTTCCGGAGAGAAACCGCAAATCAACGTCGACAAACCAAACGGCCGAACGCCACCACTTTGCGTGTACTTTTGCTGCACCCCACCGATATATCTCGCCATGTGCTCCACGCTCGCCGAGTCTTCCAAAGTTAACCTGTGCGACTGCGCTTCCACTCGCGCTCGGTTGATGAGCACCCTCGCGTCCGCGGTTAACCCGGCGAACGCCACCGCGACGTGATCATCAATCATTTGAATCTTCCGCATCGTTCGTGGATCTTGTAACTTCGCGACCATTTTCTTCTCCACGCCGATGACGACCACGTCCGTGCCTCGAACGGCGACTGCCAAAGTGCCTTTCCGGACCGCCTCCATGGCGTACTCCACTTGGAACAAATGGCCGTCCGGGGAGAACACCGTGATGGCACTGTCGTAAGCCATTCGTATTTCTTTCTTCTGTTTTGTCTAAATGTATTCTCTTTAACTCTCTCTCTTAGAGCAGCGCACGTTGTGTAGCTCTCTTTGCGCGCGAAGCTTTCTCGTCAAAAAGCGCGGTTTGAGTATGTATTCTTCTTCTTCTTCTTCTTCTTCTTCTTCTCTTATTCGATGATGATGAGATCGCGAGGAGAGTGTTTTCCGTCTAACGAACGATGACGAGATCTCTCTTTTAGTATCCGTATAAATATATCTCTGAAAGCGAATAATCAGTTAAAACGAATTCTCCCTCTCTCTCTCGCTGCAAAAGTCGCGCGTTAACGTGTGAACGACTGTACTACTATTACTACTCTGCGACTCTCTGTGTAAAGGTACAGACCAAAGTGAAGAAATCTGCCAAGTTTGTGCTCAAAAAATGTTTCGCGTGTGGCTTTTCTCGTCCGCCAGACGATGGTCATCAGAAAGAGAACGCGCAGAGGACGGACGGAGGATTTTCGCCACGTTTGCTGCTACTGATGATGATGATGGTGTGCTAATTATTATTCTAAATCGCGGCGTTTAATTACATTTCGAAGCATCTCTATTTATCGTATATCTAGCGTATCACGCTCGGCGCTGAATACCGCCCATCCCGGGCGGCGCGATGACCAAGTCTTTTCCTTTGTTGTTGTTGTTATTGCTGTGGACGTTGTTATTGTAATTACTGTTGGCACTCTTCGCGGTCGAAACGCGTCCCAAACTCGCGTCGCCGACGACGACGTCTAACGTTTCCAAAGTGAACGTATCCACTCTCCAAACGACGATGGATAAAACTTTCCCTGGGTCAGCTTCGAGAACAATTCTTCGGACTTGGTTCGCGTCGACGATGGCTTCGCCGTTACAATCAATGATAACATCACCGATGCGAACGCCCGCGAGGTGAGCTGGGGAGGCATCGGAGACCTTGACGATGAGCGCGCCTTCGCGAGGCGGGTTTTTCGTTGTATTATCGGTGGCATTGGCGTTGTTGTCTCCTGATGACGCCTGCATGGATGACGCCGGGGATGAGGATGTCCCGCCCTCCAATAACGTGGCCATTTCTATTCCCAGGTACGGCCGCGCGATTATCTCGCCTCTCGAGAGCGCCTCTGCGACTCGACGAACGGTGTTGATTGGAATCGCGAATCCAATACCATCGGCATCTTGTCGTATAGCCGCGTTGATGGCGATAACCTCGGAAAACTCGTTCACTAACGGGCCACCGCTATTACCTGGGTTTATCGCACAATCTGTTTGGAAGAATTCCACGCTTCGTCGTTCGGGTATGCCCAACTCCGTGGACGTTCTCGCTAAGTTTGATATTATTCCTAAAGCAACCGAATTGTCCAGACCAAAAGGATTGCCTACGGCGACCGCCCAATCCCCGACGTCAACTTCGTCTGAATTCCCAATATCGCAACTCGGCAACACGTGCGAAGCTCTCAAATTCAACTTCAAAAGCGCGATATCAGCAGTTTGATCTACGCCTTTCACGTCCGCGATGTACGTTCGACCATCAGTGAACGTCACTCTGACTTTCTGCGCGTCTCCGACGACGTGCGCGTTGGTCACCACTCGCCCTAAAGTCGCGTCCAAAACTAAACCACAACCCCCGCCCGCATGCCACTCGTCGTAACGAGTATCGTTGCCGTTCTCGTTTCTGTTATTCTTCTTCCGTTTCGGGGCTTCGTCCTCGTCCTCGTTCTTCTTCTTCGGCGACGGACCTTCATCTTCCCGCTGTTGTTGTTGTTCTTTTTGTTGTTGTTGTTGTTCCTTCTGCGATGAAGAAGGCGAAGGCATCAACGCGTCCACCCGTACCACGCACGGTCCGACCGATTCCGCCGCTTGTCGCACGAAACTGTTCCGCTTTGCTCTCGATTTTTTATTCGTCGTCCCTTTCAAAATCCGAAACGTAGTGGACGAGTTGTTGTTGTTCTTGCTAGTATTGGTGGTCGCGTTGGCACGCGCGGGCAACAGCGCGCTTTGAAGAAAAAACAACAACAACTGCCACGATAAAAAACTCGTCGTCGCGATCGCCAACGTCGTTCTTAGCGCGAGATGTGATTGTTCTTCTTCTTCTTCTTCTTCTTCTTCTTTTCCTAATTCCCGATTCGATTCAATTCGGCGACGAGATGAATGCCAACAACGGTTTCCAATTACGTTGTTTACTCTCGTCCTCTTTTCCTCCTCAAAATCTATTCTGTCTTCATTCGTTCTGTCGCCGTTGTCGTTGAACGAAAACAAAGACCAAAACCCTTTCGTCCTCCTCCTCCTCCTCCTCCTCCTCCTCTCGTTGTTGTTGTTCTTGTTGTTGTTCGTTATCCGATGACGATGATTCTTCTTAACAGACGACGACGATAACGAAAGGTGTTGTTGGTGTTGAAAAGCGACAGAAAAACGAATAACACGCATGACTCTTCTTTACCGGTCGTCCGTCTCTCTTCTCCGTTCGTACGACGCTTCGTGTTATTTCTATCGACCAAAAGCGTGCGCACTAATGAGGAAATGATAAAATTCTCTTTAAAATATAAATATTACAAGTTGTGTGTTGTTTAAGTCTTTAATTGTCCATTTAATAGTCGCTGTCCCAAACTTCAGGCTTCCCGCTGGCTTTGTTGTTATGCTTTTTGGAGGAGGACTTTTTGGCTTTCGTTTCGGCGTCTTCGGCTACTTTGGTCGTGGATGTGGATTTATCTTGACCTTCTCGTTCTTCTTCAGTCGCCGCGTCTTCGACCGGCACGTCTTCGATCGGCGCGTCGTTCTCCTTCGTGGCCATTTTCTTCGCTTGCGCTTCAATTTTCTTTTGTTGTTGTTTCTTCGTGTTGGCGGCGTTCTTCTCGTCGTCCTCTTTGTGGTTTACGAGTTGATCCTTGCGTTGTAACTCCTCGCGGATGCGTTCTTTGAGGACCAAAGCTTCCACGGAATCTTTCAAGATTTCCTCCTTCTCAGTCGTGGACTTGTTCAACTTTTCGACGGAGTCGCCATCGACTCTGCCCCAGCCGTTTTTGCAGCAACCGACGCCCGGGATCGGGACGCCTGGCGTGCACTTCGGGTCCGGGTTGCACGTTTCCTTGGAAGAAGAAGCGAGCGATTTCGCCAAAGCCGAGTCTTTTTGCGCGTCCACGTTTTGCGCTTGCGGCTGACGCTGGAAGCAGCAAGGGATACCCGCGAGCGGCACACCAGCGACGCAGGTTTCCTTCGGTTCTGGGTTGCAAATATCCGGCGCATTGCAGCACGGAATGCCTGGGATAGGGACACCGGCGACGCACCCTTCGGTTTGCTGGTTGCAAAACAACGGCTTGGATGCCGCTTCCGGAGCGTCTTCCTTCTCTTCAACTACGACGGTACCTTCGTCGCCGATCAACTCTTGGAACTCCTTGGTTACTTCAGCTTTCGCGTTCGCGTCTTGCTCATCTTGACCCTCGGCCGCGTCTTCCGGGGCCGCTTCCTCCTCGGTAGTTTTACCTTGGATGAAATCGGCGATGACTTTGTCTTCCGGCGCTTCCACGTTCGCGCTAGACAAGTCGATGTCGTCTTTACCGACGATGGATTCGTACGAAACCTTCGGCTTTTCGACGCCCGGGATATCCAAAGACTTTGTCGCCATCATAAATTGTAAATCTTGCTGAGTGACTTCCTTGTACTCGATTTTCTTGAATCGATTTTCCTTGTCGTCCCATCGATAGGTGCTCTTGTCCGAGCAGCACCCAAAGCCAGGCATCGGGGTACCAGCTTGGCAATTCGGAGATGGATCCGGATTGCACGAATCTGGCGTGCAGCATCCGACGCCTGGCCAGCGTTGACCGGGGGAGCAATTTTCGCTGTTGTCACAAAACATCGGTGGGTCGTACTTGCCGTCCTTCATGAAGTTGTTGCCTTTGGCAGCTTGGTTGTTGTTGGCAGCCCCGCCCGCGGCTCCGGATTTCCAGGTCGCCTCTACCGCGGTTTCGACTTTGGACATGTCAAACATGTCTGCGGACTTGGTTTTCGCGTCCGCCTTGTCGTCACCGGCTTTTTCGGTGTGGTGGTGGTGCTTACCCAACGCCGCCATGAGCTCTTCCTCCGTCGGCGCCGCCATGCCAAGCTGCGCGTGCTTGGAAGAGTGATGTTTCTTCGTCTTCACCGCCTCCTCTTCGAGTTCGAAGAGCATCTTTTGCTCCTTTGGATTTTTCAACTTCTTCACGACAATCTTCGTCTTCGCTGCCGGTACGATGGTGTCGTCACCATCTTCGCCGCCTTCGATATCGCTGCCGCCCTCAACGCCGTCAACCGGCGACGGGTTGGTCATTTGTAAAACTCTCGCGTTGACGTAATCGTCCAACTCGGAGACCATGATGGACTTCGGAGTGCCGTCTTCCAAGATGACGTTGACCAAAGCTGTCGGGTTGGATCGATCAATTCGACTCGCTCCCCACTCCGGGCGCCAATCCTCGGCGTCTTTGCAACAGCCAATACCCGGAATCGGCACGCCTGGCATGCACGAATCCGCCGGGTTGCACGACGTTCGGTCGCAACACCCTTGGCCTGGGCACGGGATGCCGCCGACGCACTGCAACGCCGGGTTGCAAAAGAGATCTTTAAAAGACTCCGTGCACGTGGACTGATCGCCGACCAAATCAGCGTTCGGGTCGACAACAGGAGTCGCAATTACTCCATCTTCAAAACCAGTCGAAGCCGCCTCTTCGCCGGCTTCGATGACTTCTGGTTGCGGCGTTTCGTTGAACGCCACGGCGTCTTCGACAATTTCTTCAGATTGGTGTTGTTCTTTTTGTTGCAACAACAACGTCTTCGCCGCGGCTTCTTGCGCGGCCTCGATCGCCGACTTAGCGGCAAGTTGTTGCGCGGAAATCATAGCCTCGTTTTCAGCTTCTTGCTTCGCGATGGCCGCTTGAGCCTCTTCTTCCTCTTTACGCAAAGCCAACTTTTGTTGGTCGACGACCGTTTTCACTTGCACGCCGTAATCGCCCATCTTGGCTTCTTCGCGCATCAAGCCGTGCTCCGAACCGAATGAATGCCCTTCCCACATTTGTCTTTGATTGGACAAAGACGTGGAAAAGTAATTCGTCCTCGACGCGTTGTCGTTTTCGGCGTCCTCGGGTAAAGCGTACACCGTCGTCGACGCGCAAAAGTGTCTCGTCAACGTCGTGTACGCGAGAAATCCAGACGACCACAACTTGTTCTCGGCGCCAGATAACGGCTTGAACAACTCTGTCGCTTCGTTGGAGATGACTTCCGGCGTGACCACCCACCCCGGGTTGGCGTCCAAAAATCGATACACGTCCTCCGGCTTGGCCGATCCCGGATCTTGGTACGGAATTTCCGCGCTGACGGTCGACGAACCCAGTGCAGTCTTTTTCTCCTCCAACGCTCTCAAAACCAAAATCTTATGTTTCACGTTCTTATCGATCATCGAGTGATCGCCTCTGTTCAACTCGTCCAAGGTGTGCGGAACGACGTTGGCGAACACGAAATCAGTCTTGCTCCCGAAATCTTCGCGAAACTTCGCGTTCTTCTCGTCCGCGGCATCCAAGTAGTGCGTGTTGATTCTCGCGACGCAATCGTGCGAATCAATTTCTTTGCCAAACGACTGACCGTTCATATCCGGCGACGGAAGTACGAGCGCGCACGATTGACATTCCATCGGGACCCCGAGATCCGCCGTTTTCGCCGGTCTCTTTTCCTCTCCTTGCGCCTCCGCCAATTGCGCTTCATCCTTCGAAAAGGAGTCCTCTGGTTCGTCACCAATCGTCTCCGTTAAAGTTTCTTCTTCTTCTCTGCGGTGTTCTTCTGCGAATCGCTCTCGCATTCTCGCAAAACCGGCGTTCACTTTCGGCAGCGAAGATGATGATGATGTCACCATCGAGGACGCGGCCCCCCGGGAAAACCCGCGCGAGTTCACCGGCTTCTTCGCGCGTCTTCTCACGCCTCCCCCTAACTCCGCCTCAAGGTTCGCGATGGGAAGCGCAAAAGAAGGGCGGTCGATGTTGGCGACACTTCCACCTCTCGTCGTTTTCGAGGACGCGACGACGGCGAGCGTCACCGCTGCCGCGCTGAACGCCAACATCGCGATTTTCTTCCCCGCGCTCGAAGTGTCACTCGACGATACAATCATCGATCGATTCGTTTGCGATTCCAAGTCAACGGTGTTCTTCGCGAAATCATCCGCGTCTTCCTCGTTTTCGGAGACGGTCCCGTAGGAAGACGCGGAACTCTTCTTACGCGTTGTCGTCGTCGTCATTTGTGTTCTATATCTCGAGTCGTTTGTGCGCGACAACACACGTCTCGAGAGCGTTTCTTTCTCACGAGTTTTCTCTCGAATTTCTTTCGTCGGTCTTTTTTCACGAACGGCAGCCCCGCGGTCTTTTCTCGAATATCTCTTAAGGGAAAAAAGAACGAAACTTTGAGCGCGATTGCTTCACACTTCATCACGCGCGCGAGTGTCGTTCACGAAAGAGTATACGCGCGAAACACAGCAGCACAACACAGGGTATTTAGTAAGAGCGAGAGTGAGAGAGCGAGAGATGACTTTAAAACATCACGACGAGCGAGAACGATTGCTCGTGAAAGTTCACCACGCGGCTGATGCGGATGATGTGCGCGAAGACGACGACGCTTTGTTGAAGACGACGAAAACGACTTTTACGAGATCTTCCTGGATGAAATCTTCAACAACGCTCGCAACAATTGCATCGCTGTTGATCTGTTGCGCGTTCGTTGCGATGACGGCGTCGTCGTCGGAGTCGTCGTCGCTCGGTGTCTCGAAGTTCAGAAACAAAGGAGGCCTTTTGAACGTGTACGGCTCGAAAGAAGCGGGCGCGAGCACGGCGTCGAGAGCGAAATTCTCCGCGACGACGACCAACACGGAAGAAGAAAGTGTGACTCAACTCGCACAACTGGGCTACGCGGACGTGGATTTAGATACCGCCGCGTTGGGTGCGAAGGAAAGGAACATGATCCAAGCGTCGCTGGCGATTGAGGACGTGCAGCGAAAGATCAAGCGCTTGGAAAAGGCGAAGCGGCAACGCGCTTTGAACGTACAAGACGAGGACGAGTACTTGGAAGACGAAGTTACCGCCGACGAGAATGTCGGAGAGGGCGAAGAAGAGGCGGTGGCGACGGCCACGACGGGGGCGGAAGAAGAAGGAGAAGAAGAAGTGAAAGAAGTGAAAGAAGAAGAAGAAGTGAAAGAAAAAGAGCGAGAAGCGGAGGACGAACGAAACGCGGCGGTGCGAATGTTAACCGGAGAAGACCCGGTCGTTGAAGAAAATGAAGAGAAAGAAGGAGATGAAAGTAACAACGATGAAGCAGAGAAGGCGTTACCGCAAGCGTCTTCTACGATCGTGAACCAAAAGTTGGAGGAAGAGTTGAAAGAAGAAGAGAAGAACAACGCCTCCGCCGAGTCAGAGGAGAGCGTCGAGGAAAAGAAAAGCTCTTTGGAGGAGATGGCTTTGGCGTTCGAAAAAGAGATGGAACGCGCGGCATTAGAGGATGAATTTACCGCGACACCGGAAGAAGAAGTGAAAGAAGGGGAACAAGAACCAGAAGCGACGGCGACAGCAGAAGTAGATCCATCTGAAACGGCCAACGAGAAGACGTCCGAAGAAGGAGAAGAAGAAGAACAACAACAACAACAAGGAGAACAAGGAGAAATAATTACTCCGTTGGAATCGCTTACGACGACGACGACGACAATAACACCGCGTCAAACTTCGTTGCTCCGAGGTTCGACCAAACGCGACTTATCGGACACCGAGTTTTCCAAGCTTCAAAAGCTACTCGAATACAACGCCAAGAAACGCGGCGTCGACTTGAAATCATCGTCGTCCGCGGACACGACGCCAGAACAGCCTCCGAAAGCAGAACTGTGCCCGTCCTCTGCTATTTACGCCGGTAAATGCGAATGCTCAACGTGCGCGTTGGTTTTACCGATGCCAGATATGGTTGGAACATCGCTCGGCAAAGAAATTGACTCGCACGAATGTGTCGCCAGAATGAACGCGCAATACATCGAAGTCCAGAATCCATCCGATTCGAACAAATTAGCCAACCCGAGAGATTACGGTTCGAAAACCGATTTCGTCTTTTCCAACGTCGTCGATCACACGTTAAAAGATTTAAGGAAAAACTTGAACACGACGGAAGGTAAAAAGTTGAACCAAAAAGTCAAACACAAGTTTCTGCACGTGCCGTTTTGGAGACCGGCTTCGGAAGTGTTTGATTTCTTGGAAGCTCACAACGATTGGAAGACGATCCCACATGCGGTCACGAAGGAAACGACCGATTTGTTCTCGCAGATGAAAGGTGCGGAAGGCAAACAGTGGAGTTCAGGATTCCTGGCGTACGTCATGTTGTCGAGACACTATTGCGCCAAGACGACGGTGTATTCCTATTGGAGAGCGGAGGAGGACCCGGCGAGTCAAGTGTACGTGACCAACTCGAAAGGTGGAGCGCGGAAGATGTGGAGCGGACACTCGTTCGGTGGCGAACACGAATTTATTAAAAATGCGGCGGAAAGCCACGATTTTGGAACTAGAGTACGATATTTAGACGCGCTTAAAGAAGGCGCAAATAAAGGTGAAGAAGTCGGGGGTATTACGCCTTGATTTCTACATTATCTATCATCACGAGTTGCTGTATAAACAAACTATTACTACTACCACAACAACAACAACATCATCATATTATTATTATTAACGCGAGCGCTTCCGGCCCGCTTTTCTTTTCACTTTCGCGCCTACTTCTTCTCGAGTCTTTTTCTGCTTTCCTCCTTCTCTCTTATCTTTGCGTCGGCGTTTCTTCTTCTGTCCAAACTCGGCGACGTCCACGTCTAACCGCATGGCAGCCCATTTTGCCTCGTCCCCGTCTTCCGTTTCGACCGCATTGATTGCGTTCTTTTTCCTCTTCTTTTTACTCGCGTTGCGAAGATACGCAGGAAGATGACTCAAGTGCTTGTTTGCGTCGTCTCTTTTCGAAATGGAGCTATCGTGTCGCAAGAGATTTAAGTCGTCCGGATTTTCTTCAAAGTGGGACGCGAGACGCTCGGAGTTTAAGAGTTCCACGCGAAGTTCACGCAAACGCGCGTCTTTAACCGCGCTTTTACTAATCGAGCGTAAAGTATCTTCCGCTCTGTATCGTAACGCTTCCGTAGCTTCTTTCGGAAGGCGCTCGAACGGTTTCAAAAAGTCGTCGACATCCTCTTCCTCTCGTTCATCTTCTTCCTCGTCATCGTCCTCTTCCTTCGCTTCCGCCGCTTTCGCCACTGCGGCCGCATCGGCGTATCCCTTCAATAAGACGTGATACGCTTCCTCGTCCGATGGACCGAAAAAAGTAATCGCCACGCCCGTCGCGCCGGCTCTACCCGTTCGCCCGACTCTGTGTTGATACGCCTCGAACGTCTTCGGAACCTCAAAATTAATCACCGTGTGTACCTTCTTAAAGTCAACGCCGCGAGAAACGCCAAATTCAGAATCTTTCTTCGCCGCCTGGTTCCTTTTTTCTTTCTCCTTCTTCCTTTCTTTTTTAGATTTTCGCGTTGGTTGTTCTTCTTCCTCCTCTTCTTCCTCTTTTGCGTTTTCTTTTTCGTTCGCGTTACTCCCGTCGTTACTACTATTACTGCTGCTATCGTCCTCCGCGGCGGCGACCAACACGTCGTGCACGCCGCGATTAAACTCCTCTAATATGTGCGCCCTCGAATTTGCCGGTAACTCCGAGTGCAAAGCCACGCACAAAACGCCAAACTTATGTAAAAACAGTCTCGCTCTCACGGCTTCGTCCGCATCCTTCACGAAGATCAAAATCTTCTTCTTACACAAACCTAGACGTAACAGCGCCATTAAATACAACAACTTGTCGTTCTTCCCTTTTTTAATCTCCAAACCAAAGTGGGTGATTAGCGGTTTCTTTTTCTTCTTCAGCTCCTTCCTCATCTCCCGTTCTTCTCTTTCTTTCTGCTCCATCTCTTCCACGTCGTCGCAATCCACCTCGGCTGGTTTCGATAACAACAACGACTTCAAATTCCCAACCTCTTCGCTCGTCGTCGTCGCGCTCACCATCACCGTCTGCACGCCTTCTCGACACCTCTCGAATATGTACTTGATATCTTTCTCGTGGCCAAACGATAACAACAAATCGCACTCGTCTAAAACCATCATCTCTAACCCGTCGCCGTTTACGCTCTTCGGCGGGAAGAGTTTATCCTTCAGACATTGCGCCACGCGCGCCGGCGTAGACACCAACACGTCCGGACAGTTCCTCGCCGCTTCTCGAACCGCCGCGGAGGCGCTCGAACCTTGCGGTAACTCCCCGACGCGGTATTTCTTTTCATCGTCGTCGCCGCAGTGTTTCAAAATCTCTTGACACTCTTTCCTCACCTGCGTCGCCAACTCCCTCGTCGGCACCAAAACAATCACTCTCGGATTTGTCGTCTTCTCCCTGCTCGTCTTCTTCTTCTTCTCTTGCAAGAAAACCTTGTGCAAACTCGGCAATAAATACGCCAAGGTTTTCCCGCTCCCGGTGTGCGCTCTGCACGACACGTCCAAACCTTTCAACGTCAGCGGTATCGACCGGATCTGCGCGTGCGTCGGCCGAAGCAAATTCCGGGACACGCACGAACGAATCAGCCGCTCGTCCAGTCCCAATTGCTCCCACGTCGTCGTCGTCGTCGTCGTAGTGGTAGTATCGCGCTCCTCTTTCATCGTCGTCGTCGTCGTCCAACGCTCTTTTTGCTTTCGAGCGGCAGCTAAGAGCGCGCGCGCGAGTGTACTACAGTGTTGTTATTGTTGTTGTTGTTGTTGGTAATGCGTGTCGTAAAACAAAGAAAACTCTGGCGGCGCACAAAAAGTGGTTTTTTGGCAATTCTCTGACTGAAAAAGATTTTGTCACTTTTTCACGGAAGTTTTGAACACACCTACAACACCTTCGTGCAAAACTGATGATTGGAAACCAACTCATAACTGTTCCTCACGAACGACTTTAAAACACCAAACGAAGAATCCCTAAATATGGACTCTGCCTCTTTTTTCTTCAAACTCCTCACGAAAAAGAATGGAATCGACGTCATTCTGAAGAACTTAAGTGTGCAAAACTGGACACCAACTGTTTCTAACTGTTCTCCCGACTTCTATAAATATACCCTCCGAATACAAAATGTCCACCGAGAAAGGATACCCGCTCGAAGAGCAACCGAAACAATCGCCGTACGCCGCGTTGGCGTTCGCCGCGGCTTCCTTCGCCGGCGTGATGTCGATAGGTATTATTAACTTGAAAACGTCTCGTTTTTTTTTTGAGGAATATTCTTCGACGTTGGTCCGAATTCTCGTTAGGGGATTTGATGTGTTTGTCGCGCGCGCGCGCGCGCTGACGCGCACGCCATCGACGACGATTTAGACGACGACGGAACCAGATCACATCACTGACACACTTTTTCTCTCATCATCATTATTCATCATCATCATCATCATCATCAATATTCATCAGCCTCTGTCGCACTCGTGAATAATCTCAACGACGATACCAACATTCTCTTGGCGAATGAATGCTTGGGCACAGATTCTTTATCTGGCATTACCAACGCCGGCGTCGCTCGCGACGCCCACCTCGCTCGAATGGAACACGCGATCAGCGATTTTCAATCCCCGGAAGCGTTCGAAGCCGTTCACAATAACTACGACTCCATCTACCCGAAAATGTCAAACGCGGCGGACAGGTGCGCACATTATTATTCTATTATTCTTTTTTCGGCCGTCGTTTTTCTTTTTTTTTGCGATCGCAAAAAATATTCTTTTTGCTGCTTTTGATGACGTCGAACGCACAAAACAAGAAGAACGACTGTGAAATTGCTGACATGTGATGATCTCTCTCTCTCTCTCTCTCTCTCTCTCTCTTTCTCTTTCTCTGTCTCGATTTGAAGGAAGAGTGCGTTCATGAAGCAACTCAAGCCTCTCGGCTGGCACACGGCGAGAATGGCGGAAGCGAGCGACGCCGGCTCCAAGGCGGAGTACCGCGTAGACGGCAAAGACGGGGACGTTGATTTCCCCCACGGGAACTTGAAACCAATCTATACGATCGGCGAGTACGATGCAACGACGGGTTACATGCCCACGGGTGTGCCGGATGGTATGGGTGCGATGAAATTGAATGATGTTACGATGCGTTTCATTTCCCAATCCGAGTCGTACGGTTTCCTGGGGGACGCGGGAGAAGAATTCCCCACGTTTCCCATGGATGTAAACAATGGTGCCGCTAAGTTCACCGGGTCGAAGGCCTACTACGTCGATTACGACATCGCCCAGATGAAGGAATTCATGACGCATTCTGGACCTGCCGCGCCGATGATTCGCGGTGCTGGAAGTATTATCGAAACCGTGGTGAACCTGAAGGGTGAACAAGTCGAGGCGCGTTCCACTGTCGCGAACACGCCTCACTCCAAGCCGCACTATTCGCAAACTTCGGCGAGTGGTGTTCACGTTCAAATTGATGCTACCAACGCGGACTCTTTGACATCGCAGACGTGGAACTTCATGAGCTTCTGCTCTTCCCACTTGGAAGAGAAGCATCAATGGGGTGAAAATATTGGTTTTGAAGACGATATTTACCTCGTTCCAGAAGAGTGGGCCGAGTGTGAGGACAGCAGAGTGAGAGACTACGGCTACGTCGGTTTGCCTATGCACGCTGTTGATCTTCAAACCAAAACTTCGTACGCCGTCGGCGCCATTGGTCAAGGTGGCTACGAAAAGGTCGTGGAAGTGAATTGCGGCAACTCCAGATTTGCCTGCTTATCTATCTCCGGATACAACGGCAACTTTGGTGATGACGTTGTAAAACCGACTTTTGTTGCTCGCAAGGCAGCTGTCACTCCGACGCGTAGCGACGGTAGTGCCTGGGTTTACACGCAAAACGTTGTCCCTGCGAGAGTGTACATCGGTTTGAAGGGGTACACCGCTGCGGGTGTTGATTGCGCTGCTACCAGCTCTTGCGGGTTCCTCGAAAAGAACGGTTTGGCTTACGGGAAAGTGTATGGCTTTGCTGTCGACTCCAGTACTGCGGACAGAGATGCGTTCCACAAAGATGCGCTCCACGCATCTACTCCTACTTTGTCAGGCACGTGGGCTTCCACGAACTGGCAATGGGATGGCACCGTCAAGGATTTTGAACATGACCTTGCGTGGGAGTTCCAAGAGTCTCCGATTATTGACGGCGCAGCGTCTACTACACACAAATTTTGGACCGCCAAGGGAAGAGACGAAGATGGTGCAAAGACTGAGCACAACTCTCCAGACCCTGGGTTTGATAAGTTTGGTACATTCGTCCAAGGTTCAACTGCTGGTTATTACGGCATTTATTCTACCCCGACCCTCAAAACAGTCTTGGACGGTTTGACGGGTAGTGCCTTGCCGTCTTCCATCCCAGCGACGTACGAGCTCCTCGAAGGAGAATCTGACGTTACTGCTCGTATCCACTTAGGCGGTAAGGGGAAGCGCGCAGATGGTGAAAACCAAACGATGATGTATGACGGTAAAGACAAAGCAACCTTTGAAGACATTGATGGTTTGGAATGGATCCGTGCCTCTGATGGAGATTACTTCGTCATCCAAGAGGATGGTGGTAATAAATATGGTGAGCGCATGTTCATCTCGAAAAGGCCGGAGGCGGGTGCTAATCCGCAATATCACTTTATCGCGCAAGCCGGTGGATCGAAGAACACGAGATCGATGTCTAAAGTTTCCGTGCCTCCGAAAACGTGGGCAAGGGCAGCCTCATTCGAGTTCTCTGGTGTCGTTGATTTCTCAGGCATCCTCTCCCAATCGACTTTGGGTGGTTTCGCGAGAAGAACTGCAGAAGCAGCTGTGGCCATCAACGACAAGATCATCGCTCTCGGTCTCCAAGCCCATGGAATTGCCGGCGGTTTGATCCAAGCTTTCGGTCTCGACCGCGGAGGACAAGTATATGCCTGGAAGCCACAGCTCTGAGCTCGCAAGTTCCGAGGACCTGCTTTCCAGAAAGAGGACTTTATAAAAACCCGCCGCGCGTGGTTTATTTATGTGCATATAAACGCGCTCGAAACAAAACGTCTTCTTTTGGGACGTGTGAATGTATGAAAGATGAGTGCGATTACTGATCGCGACAATGGTAAAAATGTACAAGTTGTAATGTATATATATTATTTCAACAATGGTACGCGCTCAAATCCATCCATCGCTTTCGCGAAAGTAGTTGCTTTACGCGTCTCCCGCTCTGTAACCATGCACCCCTAAATCTTCTTTTTTTACGAAGGGGAAGAATTTTCGTGAGAATTCAATTCAATTCTCTCGTCAAAAAAGAAGAGCGCTCTCTCCTGCGCACATATATATACACACACGCATAACGCATTACACACACACACACGTAAACGTAACGCGCGCGAGACGAGGAGAGGGAAGAGCTTCCACGTTTATATACATAAGAGGTATCTATCATGGTGGCAAAGAAGAAGAAAATTGCAGCTTCAAAACCGGGAGCACCCCCGGCATCATCACCCGTAACGGGAAAGAAGAAGACGATTCACGCGACGACGACGACGACGACGACGGGGGATGATCATCGCGCGCATCGCGCTCAAGAACAACAGCAGAAGCAGCAGAAGCAGCAGCAACAACCGCCACAACAACAACAACAACAACAACAAAGAGTCTCTCGTTTAGGCAAAGCGGTTCAAGATGCGGCGACGATAAAAAAGAAGCCCAAGAACAAGGGGCAACACCAACACCAAGCTAAAAAAAAATCGACTGTAATTCCGATGATGAATCGAATGGATTCTCGAGTGGACCCGTCTCGCATGGGAAAGAATCGGAGCCGAGAAGGGACGTCGGAACGGTTGACGCCTCGAACGCAAAGTCAGAGTCAGCAGAGAATGCCGGCGCCGAGAAGACCGGGGGGGATCGACGCGTCGATGTTGTCTTCGCCGCACCGGGTGACGAGTCCGGAACGCGCGGCGGCGGGGAGAATGCAGTCGCCGGCGGTGGCCGCGCAGAGAGAGAAGGAGTTGCGAGCGCAGATGCAGCAGAAGCGCGAGAGAGAGGAGCGGGAGAAACGGGCGATGCAGCAGCAGCAACAGCAGAGGGAGAAAGCAGAGCAAGAGAAGCAAAAGAAGTTGCAAAGAGAGAGAGAGGCGCAGATGCAAAGGCAACGCGAACAGCAACAACAACGCGAACAGCAACAGCGACAACAACGCGAACAGCAACAGCGACAGCAACAGTTGTTGTTACAGCAGCAGCAGCAGCAACAACAACAACAACAGCAACAACAACAGCAACAGCCCGCACAGCAACAGGAAAGACGCGTGCCGCGACAACCGCTCCCGCGAACGAGAGCGCCGCCGGCTCCTGTACCCAGCAAAGCGGTGCCACGACAACCAGTGGGGAGAGTTGGTGTCTCGGTACCGCCGCCCGAACCTCCGCAACAAGCGGCACAGCCGAGATTGGTAGATAACGTAGTTTTTAGCGAACCTCAACCGACTTCGATACGAGATATAATGGTGAGGAAAGCGAGAGATGAACGAAAAGCAGAAATGCACGCGAGGAAAGAGAAACGAAGACGTGATCAGTTGTTGACGCTCCCGTCGGGTTTGATGTTCGGAGACGGCGTTGGATCGTTGGAGGATGGTGAAAACCAGCCCCAGGCGACTGGCGGGACACCAACCTTAGTGCACTTTGCAGAAGATGCAAACAAAGATCAAAACGGAACCAAAGAAACGCCAGCTGCGGAGAACGGACGAAGAACGCGTCTGAGATCTTCTTCGCTCGGAGCGGCGGCTGGTGAGAAACCGAGTGCGACTGCTGCACCGTCGGCAAAAGCTCCGAACGTGAAAACGACTGGCGCCGCGGGGCTTTTAAAATCCGCGCTAAAAAAGGTCTCCCAAGTTGCAAACGCCTTAGCCTTGGCGAACGCGCCCACCGCCGCCGCGCAGCAACAACAAGCACAAAATGTGCACACGCCGAGAGTAAAGCTTGGGCCAAATGGTCAAATCGTAGCCGACCAAGCGACGCTCACAGTGCAAGCCTCGCACGAAAATCGAATAAGTGAGAGCGAGTTTACGCGAAAAACAGGAGACAAAATGATGATTAATTCGCAGACGTATGGGAATCGGTCAAAACCGACAAAGTGGACGAGGCAAGAGACGGAGTTGTTTTACAAAGCCATGGAGCAATTCGGTACTGATTTCACTCTCATTCAAAGATTGTTTCCTTCTCGAACGAGAAGGCAAGTAAAGGCGAAATATTTGAAGGAGCAAAACAACAACGACGATCGCATAGAGTCTTGCATGAACAACATGGCCAGAAATAACGAGACGTATCAAAACTTGATCGACGTGTTACAATCGGATACGAATAATCGAGTTGAGGTTGCTGCGGGGAAAGGCGTCGATAGGATCATTCCTGGGGCGAACAACGTCGCCGCTCAAGTGTTGCACGGCGACGCGCCCATGCAAGAGAACGTGCAGAATACTGTTCCTCAAGCCTCCATCTCCGCCGCTACTCCTGCTGCGCATTGATTTTGAGAAGCGCAAATAAAAAAGATTTAGTGCAAACTAAAAGTAGAAAGCAAAATCAAATGTGTATATGAAACAATACACCTAGGTATTTTCATTACTATGATAACATCAAGTCTCTCTCTCTCTCTCTATCGCTTTCGCGTTCCTTTCACTACTATTCCTCGCTGCCGCTGCGTTGCCTTGTTCTGATGGTTTCTAACTTTTTTGCGATCGTATTTACTTATTTTGCGCTCGAATCTCTGCTCGAATTTCCTTCATGGAAGACTCGATTTCGAGCTCAACCGATATCGTCTCTGCCATCGCCAACGAAAGAGGAGCGTTCTTAATCTTAGCAACCTGACCTTTAATCTTCTCCAAAATGGCTTCAAATCCTTCCAAGTAATTTAAAACTTGTTCTTGATAAGCAGCCGCGCGCACTTCCTCCATCGTCGTCGTATCTTCACTTAGTCCTTCTTCTTGATCTTCTTTTTCTCCATAGCGTTGCCCTTCTACGCTAAACTTTTGTAACTTTTCTGACGCTAACCGCTTCAGTCTTTCGGCGCTCTCGTAAACCTGCTTCGGCGTCATCGCGACGGATTCTCTATGTGGCTTCATCACCGTGACTGCCTCTAACGGCGGCGGCATCGAACCGTCTCTTCTCTGCCTTGGCGCCGCCGGCGTTTCCATTAAAATATCTTCTTCTTCTTCTTCTTCTTCTTCTTCTTCTTCAGCCGCTTCTTCCTCTTCGAAGATTCCACCTTCGGATTCCGGCGAGGAATCGAAACGAGTGTGGTGCGGCTCGGCTACGCGTTGTTGTTGTCGTTGTTGTTGTTGTTGTTGTTGTTGTTGAGGGGGCGTGTTCATGACTTTCCCAGAAACTTTAAACGCTTCTTCTTCTTCTTCTTCTTCTTCAATTTCGCACTCACCATCAATAGGTATCTCAATCATGACCGCTTTTTTCAATTGTTTCTTCCGAACGCTGGGCGACAAAGACGCCTTCGTCTCCGCGCCACCGCTCGTCTTCGTCTTGGACTGTTCTCCCCCAAAACCATCGTCGACATTCTCATCGTTATTCTCATCACCACCTTTACTCCTCGCGCTCCCCATCAAATCCTCCATCAAGCTTTCCACGATGAGCCGATTGGAGACGAATCTTTTGAACTCGTCGCTAAACATCGGACTTCTTTCTTTCAACTGTCTCGTCCCCCACTGGTGAAACCCAACCGATAAGTTTGCGATTCGTTCCAAGTCTAATTTCGAAAATTTCGAGGTGTCGTCTTGCCGAATTTCTTTCATGAGAGTTAAAAGAGCGCGCCAACTGCCGTAGTTTTTCGAGACGACTTCCTCGATGGTCGTGGTTTTTGAGATCGCGAGCTGCGAGAACAAATTGCACGCCTCGATCGTCGCATCTTCGGCAGCCATCTTTACTACAAAAGAGTTTTGATTTGTGTGGGCATAATCTTCCCCCAGAAAAAACAAAGAATTCCTTCCTCAAAAATTTTTTAAAAATTGCAACCCTAAATAATTGTGTTTCAACGGCTTCCAAGGAAAACCTCTCCATAAAAAAAGAGAGATCTGTCGCGACGACGAGAGGAACAACGCGCAGTACTCATGGTGCAACAAGTCGTCGAAAACCCGGACTCCGAGGACTCCGAGGAGAAGAAAGACAAGAAAATCATCCCGCTCGACGCGGACGACATCGCTTTGTTGAAAACGTACGGCGTTGGACCGTACGGGACGTTGATAAAAAATCTGGAAACCGATTTGGTGTCCTGCGTGTCTCGCGTGGAAAAGTTGTGCGGGATAAAAGAGTCGGACACTGGGTTGGCGCCACCGTCGAGATGGGATTTAACCGCGGATAAGCAAGCGACGCAAGAGGAGCATCCGTTGCAAGTGGCGAGGTGCACGAAGATAATCAACCCGGGGACGACGGACGCGCAGTACGTCATCAACGTGAAACAGATCGCGAAGTTTGTGGTTGGTTTGGGGCAACACGTGGCGCCGACGGACATCGAGGAAGGGATGCGAGTTGGCGTGGATAGGACAAAATATAGCATACAAATTCCACTTCCGCCGAAGATTGATCCGAGCGTGACGATGATGACGGTGGAGGAGAAACCGGACGTGACGTACGCAGACGTCGGCGGGAATAAAGATCAGATTGAAAAGTTAAGAGAAGTCGTGGAGTTGCCGTTGCTGCATCCGGAGAAGTTCGTTACGCTAGGGATTGACCCCCCGAAAGGGATTTTGTGTTACGGGCCTCCTGGGACTGGGAAGACGTTGTTAGCGAGAGCGGTGGCGAATAGGACGGACGCGTGTTTTATACGCGTGATTGGTTCAGAGTTGGTGCAGAAATACGTCGGCGAAGGCGCGAGGTTGGTCCGAGAGTTGTTTCAAATGGCCAGGAGTAAAAAAGCGTGCTTGATTTTCTTCGACGAAGTCGATGCAATTGGCGGTGCGAGATTTGACGACGGCCAAGGTGGAGATAACGAGGTGCAAAGGACGATGTTGGAAATTGTGAATCAGTTGGACGGGTTCGACGCGAGAGGGAACATTAAAGTTTTAATGGCTACAAACAGACCAGATACGTTAGATCCCGCGTTATTGAGACCGGGTAGATTGGATAGAAAAGTTGAGTTTGGGTTGCCGGATTTAGAAGGTAGGACGCAGATTTTTAAGATTCACACTCGATCGATGGCTGTGGAAAGAGACATTCGATTCGAGTTGTTGAGTCGATTGTGTCCGAACAGCACCGGCGCAGAAATCCACAGCGTCTGCACCGAAGCCGGCATGTTTGCCATTCGACAGAGAAGGAAAACCGTCAGCGAAAAAGATTTCTTAGACGCCGTGAACAAAGTCATCAAAGGCTTCAAAAAGTTTAGCAGTACGGCGAAATACATGCAGTATCAATAAAAAATTCACACATAAACGAACGAAACAAGAGAAGAGAGCGAGAGAGCGAGCGAGAGAGATACGTCGCTTTGGGCCGTAGCGTAAAGTAACACGCACGCACACGCACTATGTAGTACTTTTGTAGCAATTTAATAAAAAGGCGGTGTATAAATTTATATACGCGCACGTACTGTACACACAAGTAAACTTATTGAAACGCTCACAGGAAAGAGAGAGAAAAGAGAGAGGGGAGAGAAAAAGGAAAAAAAACTGCCTCCTCCCACAAAACTCGTCGCACCACAGAAAATTTGAAACGGGGAGATCTGCCTCTTTTGATCATCTCAAAAAAGTCGTAAACGTGCTTTTTCCCCTCTCAGAGCGTATCTTCTCCTTTCAAATACGACTGAATATATCTTTTTTCCAATCTCGTCATACACACACACGCGCGCGTTTACTCTCGCAAGAATCACCCACACCGCGCGCACTTAAACAGTCACGCACAAAGACAACATCTCTGTTCTCTTCGCACACGCAAAACACACCACAAAGTAAAAAAGATGTCCTTCTCTACCACTTTCACCGGCGCGAAAATCGCCCAAAAATCAATCCTCCAAAAGCAATCGGTTGACAAACAAATCTCCGCGAGACGCACGAAAGCGTCCTCGCCGTCCACGCAGAAGAAGGCCCAAATCGCCTCCTTCGGTTCGTTGGCGCCGCCGGATTTGTACCCGGAATTTGGTACCTACCCGGGCGGGGGTAACTCCTTGATTATCCCGTACACGGATGAGAAAAACGCGGAGAGAGAGTTGATCCACGGTCGATGGGCGCAGTTGGGCGTCACCGGCGCCTGGGCCGCCGAGAACGGCACCGGCATTCCGTGGTTTACCGCGGGTACCTTGTGCACTCCGGATGACTGCACGGCCGTCGCGGACAAGTTTCCGGGCGCCGTGGCACCGTTGGCGCCGGAAGGCTCTGGCTACCCGAACTTTTGGGCAGTTTTGGCCATCGAAGTCTTCTTGGTCGGCAACGCCGAGGCGTACAGAACGGGTATCTTTGAAAACCCGTTCCCAGAGTTGGAATTGTCCGTCTCCCCGGGCGGTAGATTCGACCCGTTGGGTTTTGCGGAAGCCGGTGACTTAGAGGAGTTGAAAATCAAGGAGTTGAAGCACTGCAGATTGTCCATGTTCGCGTGGTTGGGCTGCATCTTCCAAGCTTTGGCCACCCAAGAAGGTCCGATCGCCAACTGGCAAGCGCACGTCGCTGATCCGGTGCACGCGAACGTCTTGACCAACGCGGCCAAGGGTTTCAGCTTCTATTAAGTCTTTAATAAAGGCTATACATTTATATACAATTTTTAATTACCAAAACTTTCTACATTCAAAATTTTAGATCTCGTACCTCTCACTTCTTTTTCTTCTTCTTCTTCTTCGTCGTCTTCTACAGCTCGTCGTTCTTGTTCGCACCACCGCCACCAGTGTATTTCTTACTACTCTTGTTGACATTATTGTCGCTATTATTGTTTTCCATGCGCAAATTTCTTCGTTTCTCTACCACAGATGGAGCTAAAATTGCACCAAACATGCTCGGCGTTCTTTTACGTTTCTCTTCGTAGACTTGCTCCAGACCGTCGAAATCTTTAAACAGTTTCGATAATGTTACGTTCGCAGCATCGTAGTTTCCTACTTTTTGTAACAACAAGCCGTTTCTCCATCGAGGCTGCCAATCGTTCGTTCCGTCCGTTATCTCAATCGCTCTTAAATACATTTGCCCAGCTTCGGGGAATTTCCCGTTTGATTCAAAGTAAATCCCAAGCATGAGAGCCGGCATTGCCGCACGTTGAAACTTGGTCAATTTCGCGGTGAGCGTGTCCACAATCTCTCTCGTAACGTCTCTCTCGTTGAACATGTCGTGTGCGGATAATATGAGTTCGACTGGATAAGTTATTGGGTTTAACATGCGCACGCTGGCGAGAGCGAACAACTCGTTTTTACCGTCAATCATAGATTGGAGCATGGAGCCTTTGCGCAAGCGATACTTAAACAACGGTTCGCGAATGTTTACTGGCTTTAAACCGACGTACTTTTCAGCCTCGAGCCAAAAGGCCCAATCTTCATAGCCGAACAACGTCGTTCGCGGGTATCCACCGGGTGTATTATCCCATAAAGACTTCAAAATGACCGCCGAACAGTGGAAGGCGTTGAAGTAGCGCAGATCTTGCGGATCGTATTTTGGTAAATTCCAACTGTACTCCCAGTCGCCAAAGCCTACGAGATCCGCCACGGCTAAGTTGTAATCGTTGTTCGGATCTTCGAGCAAGTCGATGGCTTTTTCAATAAACGTTTCGTCGATCAAATCGTCCGCATCGAGTGGTAAAACGTACTTACCGATTGCACGATCGAAACCAAAGTTCCGCGCGTCTCCTAAACCGCCGTTTTGTTTCTCGTGGACTTGGATTTGGAACAACCGTCCGCCTTTTTGGTTGAACCGATCGACAAGCTGCCTCGCAACTTCGGAAGACCCATCTTTACTTCCATCGTCGATAAGTAACACTTCGATATTTTTATACGTTTGCGAATAGACGCTCGATAAAGTTTCCTCTAAAGTCTCCTTCGCCCCGTTGTAAAACGGAACGACGACGGAGACAAACGGTAAAGCGCCAATCGCACTGTCTTCGATGAATTCTGAAACGATTTCTCTTCTCTCTCGATCCGTCTTCTCGACAAATTCAGCGTACTCGCGTTTCGGACGGATCTGACGTACTTCTTTGCGTTTTTCCGTACACGATCCGGCACCGATGCGAGAGGCTTTCAAGCTATCGAAAACTTGGCACAACTCTGGTTGTTCGGTGATGTCGACTAAAACAGTTCTCGTGGACCACGGTATATCTTCGTCGTTGACATCCGTTCCTTCTTCGATGATTTTCGCTTCAAACACGATCGTCGCGCATTCCATATCCAAATCATCGGTTTCCCATTCTAACTCCAATGGCGCCATTTCAACAAAGACGCTTCGAGCGAGAGCGTTTAAATTTTTAATATCTTTGGGATCTAACGACGGATCAATCGTGTACGATGTATCGATGACAACGTTCTCACCGTCCTCGTATTTGTCGAATTTGTCATAACGCAGAGATAATTGGATTAAGTCGCTCGGATAGACAGATATAACGCGGAAAACGAGCTTGGCGTTTTTACCACCTTCTTCATAATCGACGTTGAGATCAATTTTCTCTCTCGGTATATCTTTTCTGGCATCATCGCTATCGTCGTGCGAAGAGTAACTACTCTTTGACACGCACGGAATTCGACTCGGTGGCGCGTCGTTTACGTATCTCTTTGGCATACGACTCCCACGTCCTAAATATGCCACGTTTCCTCGTCCGCTTGAGTCGTGCAGAAACACTTCCTTGTTGCCTTCCCCATGCATCGTCGTCGTTTCCTCGTCAAACGTCCAAAACGCGACGCAATCTTTAACCATCCAAATCAAAGTTGGATCGTCTAATTTGTTCATATTCGACGCTTCATCAAAAGACGAGGACATTCCGACCACCATCAAGCGTCTCACCTCCGCTGGAGTCAACGCTCGATTCCATATGCTCACGTCATCCAACCTCCCGTCGAATGGATCCCACTCCGCGCCGCCAATCGTCACATGTCCATCGAAATCCAGACCGCTTTCCTCTAAGGGTACCTGTGGACCTGCCGCTCCGTCCACGAACACCGTGATCGCCCTCCCGTCGTACGTCCCGCAGACAAAATGCCACCTGTTTAAGAACAAAACCTTCCCTGCGCTGAAATCTTTATTCTCCTTGCCGATGCCGAACCTCGCAACGCCTTGTGTGTCCGTGTACAAATTCCATCCCCAGTTAATCCACTCGTGACTGACGATTCGATTAAAGCTTTTATGCCTATTCACAAAAACCCACGCGCAGGCGGATATCGTTCGAGACGGTAAACCGCGCACGTCCCTGGCGATGATGTAATCGTCCACGCCATCAAACGCGTAATACGCGCCGGACGGGCCGATACTTTCTCGGCGCAGACTCTCTAATACTACTATCGATGAAGATCTTTCTTCATCGCTTTGTTGTTGTTGATCGCTAGTGTTTCGGTTTACCGTTGTCGTCGAAATAGCTTTCGCTTCGTTCGAAAGAACGACGACGATGATGCACAAGACCAAAATCAACAGACGCGGCGCCGGGCGGCGGCGAAAGCGGCGGTGAAAGCAATCCATCGCGAAAATTTTCTTCTCTCTTAAACTCCTCTCCACTTTCTCTCTCTCTCTTTTCTTTTCAATACTTTGGCGGCGGCATCATCGATTGCGGTTGCTGTTGACCCATCAACATCGGTGGCGGCATCAAAGTCGTAGGCGGCATCATTTGCCCACCACCACCACCACCCACACCACCACCACCCATCATCATCCCGGGCATCGCCATCGCATTCGGCGGCATCATAGTCGTAGGCGTCGTCATCGTCGCGTTCGGGTTGGTGTTGAAGTCGGTAAACTGTAAGTAGTAATTCCTCACGTTCGCTTTGTGTTTAAATCCGGAAATGTGTTGTCTTCGAACGGTCGGGGAATCGTGCGTGAGGTACGCGTCGCAGTATTCGCAGTAATATCGCGGCATATCCGTCGTAGATATTCTCTTTTGTTCTCTCTCTCTCTCTCGTTCTTCTTCTTCTTCTTCTTCTTCGTGCTGCTTTATTACTCTTTTACTTATGTATGGGTTGTGTTTGGATGGAATATTTGTTGTGAAGAAAGAGATAAAGCGTCTTTTGGGCAGCTTTTTTCTTTTCTTGGTTGGATTGATTTTTGCGATTTTTTCGCCTTTTTGGCAATCGACCCACTTTGCAAAAAACTCTTCTCCTTCTTCTTCAGAATTTACGAGAGGAAGCATTTTCCACATTTACACTCCACAACACACCTTATTGGGTGGACGAGAGAGAGAGGAGAGGACTTCAGAGAGCACGCGACGGGAAAAGTGAAACGAGGGTTTGCGTGTCCTCCGTCGTGCGTTCGAAAGAGAGAGAGAGAGAGAAGCTGTACTGCCGCATACTACTACCAGTAGAGATAGAAAATGGGAAAAAACGTGGAACCTCGCTTGTGGATCAACGTGAAAAAAACGAAACGAGGGAAAGTGATACCGTGCATGGAGGAAACGACGGCGCTGATGACGGCGCTGAAGAAAAACAACTTCGACATGAGCAAGTGCATGCGGGAGTCAGATTTGTTGGATAAGTGCACGAGCACGCACGCGAAAACGCCAAAGGTGAAGAATACGATTAACTTTCACTTGCAAAGGCTGGCGAGGATGGCGAAAGTTGCGAGATGAAAGATTTTATAGAGAGAGAGAGAGAGAGATACTAGAGAAATAGAGATAGCGAGACATTAGAAACAAGACGTGTACAACATGCGATATAGGAAACTACTAACTCTTAAGTTTATTATTATTGACAACAGCTTTTGATATAGATTCGATTACGTTTTGGTGGTTCTTTTTATGCTCCTTTTTTCTTTTCTCTCTTCATGTTTTTGTATGTTTATTCGCGCGCAAAAAATTAGTTCTTGAACTCACTGCCGTCGATGGCGTTTTGGAGTCTCGGGTTGGCCCACATTTCAACCTTCTTCGGGATGTTCTCTTCCGGGATGGTCGCGTATTTAGCTAATATTTCGCGGAATCGAGCACCGTCCATAGTTTCTACCTCCAAAAGCTCCTCAACGATTTCGTCCAACGCTTCTCTGTTATCCGAGATGTGCTTGAGCGCCATGACGTACGCCTCGTCCGCGATTCTCTTCACCGCGACGTCGATGTCGTTCTGTAATTTTTCAGACATTGAGTTCTTAGCCATCATTCTCATGATCATGTCGCCAGATTGTTGGTCTTGGACCGCCCACGGTCCGACATCGGACATGCCAAACGCGGTGACCATTTGTTTCGCCATCGAGGAGACTTGTTGCAAGTCACCGCCGGCGCCCGTGGTGACTTCAGCTTCGCCAAAGACAATCTCTTCCGCGGCTCTGCCTCCCAACGCACCGACAACTCTCGCGAAGATTTGTTGTTTGGAAATTAAACTCGGGTCTTCGCCCGGGATGAACCAGGTCAAACCCTTGGCTTGGCCTCTCGGGACGATGGTGACTTTTTGAACCGGGTCGTGACCGGCTTGCAAGGTACCGCAGATGGCGTGGCCAACTTCGTGGTACGCGACCAAAGTCTTCGCTTTACCGTCCGTTAATCGAGTACCTTCCATACCGGCGACGATTCTATCGACGGAGTCATCGATTTCGAGTAAAGTGATGGAGTCCTTGTTTCTTCGACCAGTCAAGATGGCCGCTTCGTTCAACAAGTTGGACAAATCCGCACCAGAGAAGCCCGGGGTTCTCTTGGCGATGGTTTCGATGTCAACTTCACCTTCGAATCTCTTGTTTTTCGCGTGCACTTTCAAGATTTCAATTCTGCCCTTCAAGTCGGGGTTGTCCACAGCGACTTGTCTGTCGAAACGTCCCGGACGCAACAACGCCGGATCAAGAATGTCCGCTCTGTTCGTCGCCGCAACGACAATGACGCCAGTGTTACCTTCGAAACCATCCATTTCCGTCAACAGCTGGTTCAACGTTTGCTCTCTTTCGTCATTACCGCCACCAACGCCGGTACCTCTGGATCGACCGACGGCATCGATTTCATCGACGAAAACGATGCACGGCGCGTTCTCCTTCGCCTTCTTGAACAAATCTCTCACTCTGGACGCACCAACACCGACGAACATTTCAACAAACTCGGAACCGGAGATGGAAAAGAATGGAACACCGGCTTCACCGGCGATCGCTTTGGCGAGCAAAGTCTTACCGGTACCCGGCGGACCGACCAGCAAAACGCCCTTCGGGATCTTCGCGCCGACGGCGGTGAATCGTTCCGGTTTCTTCAAAAACTCGACAACCTCCATGAAATCTTGCTTGGCTTCGTCGACACCGGCAACGTCATCGAACGTGACGCCCGTGTTCGGCTCCATTTGAAACTTGGCTTTGGATTTACCAAACGCCATCGGGTTGTTGCCGCCCATGCCTCCCGGCATGCCCGGTCCGCCGCCGGCGCCACCGGATCGTCTGGTGAGCAGAAACAAACCGCCAACGAGCAACAAAGGAAACGCCAAGTTACCCAACAAGTTCAAGAAGACGCCACCGGTATCTTCGGACTCGCTGTGCGCCGCAAAGTCGACATTCTTTTCTCTGAATTTTTGCAAAAGCTCGCCGGAGGTGCCTGGCAATTGCACTCTGACTCTTTGCACTCTGTTGCCCAATTCCGGCGAAACCGCTTCCACGATCGCGATCGTACCGTTGGCGTACAAATCAACCTTCTTGACTCGGCCCATGTCCAAGTATTCCAAAAATCGAGAGTAGGACATTCTCGACGACGCGACGCCTTGGTCGTCCGCAGCGTTGGCTTGGCCATTGGCACCCAAAGCGGCAAACGCGGCGGAGACGCCGAGCGCGTTCTTGAGCACGTCTCTGCGAGAGTTGGAGACCTCTTCGGAAGCCTGTGGTATAGCAGAGCGAAAGAAGTAGAAACAGAGAGGTCAGCGATGCGAAAAAATACCTCCGAAAGCGAGAAGAGAGGGAGGGAAGAAATTCTCGACGGGATGACGACACACATCTATCCAATGTGGACGTCATCGCCTTCGCGCGTAATCATTTCCATTCGCGCGCCCGTGCGGACCAACGCGACCACAGAAATCCACATTTGCTCCGCGCAAATCGCGACGAAGAAACGCACGAACACATTTCTTCCCAAAAATCAATACTACGAAACCAAAAAGAACATCTGCGCGCGCGCGTACCTCTTCTCTTTTCGCCGCTCTGACAATTGAAGATCGACGACTTTTAAAACTCGTCGATTTCTTCTGTGCGGGCAACTGCGCGATGCGCGCCACGGACGATAACGCGGAGGAGGAACTCATTTATGTAGTTCTTAAGTTTCTTAGTTTACTTTATGCGATAGATTTATGCGATAGGAATGTCGCGTAAATGTATATACTGCGTGTCTTGTGTAAACAACGAGCGCTAGTTTTGTGAAGACTGTACGTAACTACTTGCGTGTCTGACGTGTGCAGAAATTGGTGGCTCTCGATGCTTCAAAGACCAAAAAAACGGATGATTTTTTGGGGGCGGAAACAACAACCAAAACGCATCAAAACAACGACACAGAAACGACTTTGACGACTCTCGAGAGAAGAATGGCCTCGAGCGAAGAAGAAGAGCGTTTGCACGAGTACCCAAATCACCAGAGGAAGAAGAGAACGACGACGACGGGTGGTGGTTCTTCTTCTCAAACGACGACGACGAAAGCGAACGGGAAAACGCTGATTGCGTTCGTCTTTGGGTTCCTGCTCTCGTTCATCCTGTTCCACGCGGACGCGTTCAACCATCGACAGTCGATCGTGAACCGGTGGCGAGGGATTTCGAACGATTTAGTGTTGGAAAGAGAACACTGCCGGCAAGTTTTGGCCGAGCACAAGGACGCTTTGAGCAGCGTGCACGAGGAGTTTGAGAGTTTGAAAGAGAAGCATCAGGAGGCGTCCGGCGCGTTGAAGGAGAAACACGACATGTTGACGCACGCGTCGAGCTTGTTGGAAGAGAAACATCTGGAGTTGGAACATAAGACGACGCAGTTGGAGGTGATGAAAGAGGCTCTGAGCGAAGTGGACGTGGATGGGCATAATGGTGGTGGTAACGGCGTTGAGGACAACCACGAGGAGGAAGAGGAGGACGACGCTTTAAGCGAAGAAGAGCCGGCGGAGCAACCGAGCGGGCGATCCTCGAGAGGCGGCGGTAAGCATAGCAGTAAGCGTAGTAAGCGTGGTGGACACGGTAGCAAAAAGAGCTCGTCGAAACCGCACGGCGGCGAAGAGCACGGGGAAGAGGATTTAGATGAAGGCGCGCACGACGAGGCGGACGATACCGCGTCGGCGGAAGAACCTTTGCAAGAGGAGATGGATGTTTCCACAGAATAATGACAGTTTTCTCTGAATAACTCGAGTACACCTTTCTACTTCTTCTAATTTATAATCTAACGTAATTCTCTCTCTCTCTCTCTCTCTTTCTAAATACCTTTACGAATGCAAGTTACTGTGTAAGAACATAACGCCTGGATTTTGCAGGTAATCGTTCAAATACATCCCATCCAACAAACTGCCGCGACCGCTTTCTTCGCTCAAAACGTCGTAATACGCATCGCTCGCGTCACCAAACTTAAACTTGTTCTTGGAAACTAAATCAAATATCCATTTCTCAAAATCGTGCTCTCCCGTGGCTTCGTTGATCACGCGAACGACTTTGGAGCCGAGAAAGGCGCTCTCTTCCCACCTTCGGATGTACTTCGTCGAGGAAAAATCGGCGAAATCTGGAACATGGTTGGTCATTTTCCCTTTATTCGCGTGTAAAAACAACGGGTCACCGTTTAAGTCGCGATGCAACATTGTATTTCCGAAGATGTTTCCGTTCGAACCGTCTCGAATGCCCACGTGGTCCGGGTCGTGTGGAACGATGGTGAAGTCGTCTTTGAAGTAGCGCATGGCTACGGCGAATACCTCTTTATCACCGATACCCATGAACCCACCGAACAAAGGGTAGAAGATATGATCGAACGCGTTAAAATATAACGCTAAAAACAACGCGTTCCAATGTTTACTCTTATCGACGAGCATTTGGCCGCTCTCGTGCGTAAACTTTGGCCACGAAGGCGCATTTTCGTTCCCAAAAAGGGCCAATCGCGCATCCGGCGCGCTCGAATCTCTCCAGAAGTCTCGCCACAACACCGCCCCGGTTCTTTTATACTCCTCACTGTTGAATAGTTTCGTCTCTGGATCTCTTAACACCAAATTATCCGCGTCAACGCTCAACGCTTCTTTGAACGACGAAAACGTTAGCGCTAAAAGCTTATACGCGAATCGACTCGGTTTGCGTTTTCCTTTACTCGCAAAGTTTAACGCGTCCCCGAGCTCGCTAAACGAGCGAACGATAACGCCTAAATCCCTTAAATCTTCGACATCTTCGCAGGAAGGTAACTCGTTCGCCGGGAACCACAATTCGATTGGTAATCGTGACTTGGCGCGCCGCACGGCGTGTATGGCTATCCAATACGACGTCTTGATGCTATACTTTGACCCACCGACGATGACAATACCTCGTTGATTCTCAAAATACTCCTCGATGTGTGTTTGCATACCACTAATCTCCTCCTCGACGCTCTTCACGTACGCCTCCGTCTTCCCGCGGATCTCTTCCACTTGCGCTTTCGCCAGCCGTTCCCCGGCCAACACGAAATCTCTCTTCAAACTCGCTCGTCTCCTATCACTCGGCAGCGTAAACGAAAACCCATTCGGCATTGTCTTCACGATCACTTTTTTAAACATCGCGTGCATCCGCTTCGTATTCTTCATCGCGTTTTCATAGCCACCCGGTCGCTCCTCGAACACTTTTTTCAAAGGACACTCTTTTACATCCGCGCCGCCGCCGTACTCTTTCCATCGCGGACGCTTCTTACTCGCACCTCTGCTTCCCACAATCTCTTCTCTGCACGCGCTTTGACAATCAATCTCCACCTGGTCGCCGCAATTTCTCAAACCGGCTACTTTATGCCCATCGCACAGACAAAACCCGCTCGTTTTTTCGTCCTCTTTCGCGACGAAACATTTTTTCCCTCCTCTCTGTGGTCGATTGAGAAGAAAATCGAAACCAAATTTGGACGTTTTCCAATCCTCTTTCGCCGAGGCATTTTTATGGCACGCGCGCGTTTCCAAGAACCCGTATTTGGAGTGTGGGCCGCACGAAGCGAGGAATTCGCGGTGAAGGAAGAATGCAGCGAGAATCAGAAGGAGCGGGCGTCTGTTTTGTCCGAGAGATTTCCAAACGATTTGCGTGCGCTGAGTTTTTGAGAAGAAGAAGAAGAAGACCAATCGAGAGAAGAAAGACGCGTTCGAGGAGGAGGATGATTTCGGTTTGACTCTCGGGACGATTGGCATGACGCTGATGTCTTCTTCCTCGTCTTCTTCTTCCTTCCTATCGGTGAGGCGTCATGGTTTCTCGCCCTCTCGGGTTTTGTATTTGGAAAAGCGGTGCTTTTGTGAAGAAGATGATTGTTTCAATATCAACGAAAAGATAGCAAAAGCAAAAGCAGGTGTGTGTGTGTATATATATATTACAAAGGTTTTGTACGATGAAGTTAGATTCGCGCGCGTGCATACGCGCGCTTATTGTTTCTCCTTTTGTTTTTCGTCGGAGTGTACCTTCCCGAACGGAATCCCTTTCACGCTCGGGTCGACGTATTCCGCCGCCATATCTTTCACGTCCGGCAAGAAATCTTCCTCCTGACAATTGGCGCCGTCTTCGAAGCACGGGAAGTTCGCAAAATCGTCGTGTTTCATCCCAGTCCATCTTCCAGGAGTTGCCCACGCGACTTCGTCTTCGATGCCTAAACTTTTCTTTCCGCGGACGATGCGGAAAAAGCCCATCTCGCCCCAATATTGGCCCCAACTGTTTCGAACGATCCAATACTTCGTGTTTGTTTTCTTCTCTACGCCCCAACCGACGATGCTGACGATGTGATTGATTTCATAAGACGGGGTGTCGGTATAAATACCTTTAGTATAAGAACGTAAACCGTCGGCATCAATACCAGCCGCCACGGGGCCTCGCGCGTAGAGTTCCTTCATAATCGCCTCTTCCCCCGAAATCGTCCCGTATTCTTTGACCGTCGCGTTTGGAAACGTCGCCAACGGCGCGCAAAAACCACCCAACTGCGAAAAAGTCGAGCACGTCCGGCACGTGTTAATCGCGTTGCACTTGTATCTATCCGTCACGTACCCGCACGAGCCTTCGATCGATTCGTTCGAGCACGCCTCGTAACTCAAACACGTATCGTACGGCACAAAGCCGACGTCGTGTACAAACTGATACGCGCCGGTATGCGAGCCTCCGTGGCACGAGCCGGCAACTTCCGTCCCACAATTCAGAATAAACTGAATCGCCAAGTTCACGTCTTGCATTCGTTTCTTCCCGCTCGCGATTTGGATCCTATCCGCGAGCGCCGACATCGCGCCGTGCGCCCAACACGACCCGCAATACTGCGGTATGTGTTGGTTCAAGCTCTTGCTGAGAAAGTTGTGTCCGGAAACGTTCGACCAGGTGAAAGATTCCGGAAGATCTTCCGAGGAGACGTACGCATCTGGCGTAGTCGAGATAATTTTTTGCTTTTTGTCGTGTCCAGGGAGCACGCGATACTCGTTCACGTGTCCCGCTTTCGTCAGCTTCAAGGCACCTTCCCTCGTGGAAAAGTCGTCGTCATCGGTTTTGATTTTCAAGAAGGATTCATCCGTTCGTGCGTCCACGCTCTCGACCAAAAAGAGGGAGAGAAAGGAACACGTCGCGAAAAGGAACAACAACGCGAGCGTCATCGTCGGCATCGCTTTTAGCGCGCGGTAGTGCGTAAAAGGCATTTTATTCTCGAGTGTGAAGCAGAAGGGTGAGAGAATATAAATGAAGCGAAGTGGATTTTTTTTTGCCCGAAAAACATCTCGAAAAGACACCAAACCACCAGACCTTTAACAGTACGGGGAGTGAGTAGTTATTAGAGGCTACTTTTGCGAAAGTTTTTTTAAGAGAAGACTGGGCGCGTATATTCGATCGAAGACGCCGGAGTGGACGAGTGCGGCGGTCTCGTTGACGTCCTCGAAGACGATTCGCTCGTTGTACCAGGCTTCTGCTCTTCTTCTTCTTCCTTCCAGTCTTTCGCTTTCTTCGTCTTCGCCTTCCCCGTTTAAGACCAAAGCGACAAAGGCCTGCCGATCAAAGTCGAGGAGGAAGGTTTGGTTTATTTTTTCAGCGTCGAGAGATGAAGTCACGTCGCGTGGGCAGCAGTTGCGCAATCGTTTGATCGATTCGTCGAGGTTCATGTACGGGTAGTGTAAGATTTTCGCTTCCGAGTGCGTGACTTCGTTGAAGCGCTGTCGCGAAGAGGGAGATTTTGATATTGGCCGAAATTTGAACCTGTGCGCACCGTTTGAGCGTAATCTATTTCGAGCGACTCGCGCGATTGATTTTCCGTTCGCATAAGCCAGAAAGAAGTTCGGGAGAGATTTGTTACGAACGACTACACCGCCGAGTTTCTTCCACGTTTTCTTATCGGCGTGCGCGTAATTGCATTTGAAAAGCGTCGCGTCGACAAACGGATCTTGCACTCCACCTTTTGTTTCTGGCACCGCTTCATAATTTGGCAACACAATCCCGTCTATATCCCTCGGTTGATATTCTCGTAAAAGTTCACGAATATCTAGGTTTGCTACGCCAGCGGGAAACAACAACTCATCGGTATCGATGTGCGCTATCCAATCCACGTTATCCTCTGTCGCCATCTCAATTGCCATCTCTACATTTTGCGACTGCTTTACGAATAACTCTGCGTTACAGCCTCGCTTACGAATCCAAGGCACCAACCATTGCTCTTTATTACAAAGCAATTTACTTCGAATACTTTCCATTTCAGATTCGCTAAACAATTTCACATTCTCCTTTTTCTGGGAAAAAGCATCGTACTTCTTTGTCCTATCGTCCACGAACACGTAAAAAAGCCCGATTCCTACCTGCTCGTGATAACGCACCCATTGCTCGAATCGTCTTCCGCTCGCGTCTTTGGTCGTCGTCACCACGGCGACGAGTAATCCGTGATGATTTCCGTCGGCTCGTAGCGTGGTCGATCTCGTGCTCTCTCCTCGCGTATTTTTTGACAACCAACACCAGGGAAAAAAAAAGAACAGAGAAAGGAGGAACGAGAACGAGAACAACATCATCGAAGGCGAAAGAAAGTCGCGAACTATTCGTCTCCTTTCTCTCCTCGTTGAGATGTTGTTGAAGATGATGTTGTTGTTATTGTTTGCGGCGCGACGAAGAGACATTCGTGTGAAAGAGAGTTTTAATAAAGAAATATGGATAAGTTTTGTCATTAAAAGTGCATTATTGGGACGCCGTCGCTCGCGCGCGAGAGAGAGATTTGGTTTTGTACACGCGATGCGAATAGTAAGTAGTCGTCATCGTCTCTATCGTCTCCTTTCTGCAATCGATTTCTATCCGCCCAAATACTACGGGTTATTTTGTGTATAATAAGTATAAAGTTTCTTTTCCTTTTTCTCCGCTTCGGACCGGGTTCGCGGTCTGCCTCGGAGAAAGGAGATATTGTGATATTACCATTTTATTGTCGGTTTAGACAGTTGCCTCAGACGTTGTACCATATGCTGAAGTGTCTTGTTCTTCCGAAGGAGGCGGTTGTTCTTCATTTGTAGAATTCGGATGTATTGGTATGTGCGACTCATCGTCTTCGTCATCAATAGCGTCATCAATAGCATCTTGCGCCTTTTCGATGTCTGTCATCGATTTGTCGATTTCATCTTGGGCGGCGTCGATTTTCTCGGCCATTCTGGTGAGTTTACCCTCAACGTGATTGACGGCATCTTCCACCTCCTTTTCCGCCTCTTCTTCCGCGCTTGCCGATTCCGCTTCGGCCTGCGCGACGGATTCCGTTTCAGACGGCGCCGGGACTTCCGAATCTCCTGAATCTTCATCTTCAGACGGCGCCGGGACTTCCGAATCTCCTGAATCTTCATCTTCAGACGGCGTCGGGTCTTCCGAATCTCCTGAATCTTCATCTTCAGATGGTGTCGAGTCTTCCGAATTTCCTGAATCTTCATCTTCAGATTCCTCCTCTTCTTCCTCTCCGTTGGCAGCAACTGCAGATTTGGTTTTGCTCGAGTGATGTTTTTTACCGACCTTTGCTTCTTCGTCCTCATCGTCTTCATCGTCATCGTCCTCCTCTTCTGCAGCTTGTTCAGTCTCCGCCACATCTTCGTTCGTCGGATGAACAGTAGTATCGATAACATCGTGAACTTCGTCGTCAATATCTTTATTGGCTTCATCGATTTGATCCAAACCTTCCGTGATCTCTTCTTGCGAATCTTCAACCTTTTCGGAAAAGTGTTCAATAGCTTTATCGACATGGGCAGTATACTCGTCGATGTGTTCAAAGGTGGCCGCCGTGGTGTCTTCCTCTTCTTCTTTCGGCGGGCACGATTTCGGTATTCCGTCGTGGTGGCAATCAGGTGCGTCATCATCTCCCGAATTTCCCGAATCTTCATCTTCAGACGGCGACGGGTCTTCCGAACTTCCCGAATCTTCATCTTCAGATGGCGTCGGGTCTTCCGAACTTCCCGAATCTTCATCTTCAGATGGCGTCGGGTCTTCCGAATTTCCTGAATCTTCATCTTCAGACGGCGTCGGGTCTTCCGAATCTCCCGAATCTTCATCTTCAGATGGCGTCGAGTCTTCTTCATCATCATCTCCCTCGTCATCATCTTCGCCACCTTGGCCAGTAATCTCGTTCCATGTATTATTAACTTGTTGAAAACCATTTTCAACCACATCCGTTACGTTATCCGCAGCTGCCTGAGCTTGCTGCGCCGCCTCGTCGACGCCGTCTTGCAAGTTCTGGTTGAACTTTTGCGTATCCGCGACGACGGTTTTGTCGTTCATGGCGCCAGAAACAGAACCAGAAGAAGGTTTCTTCGAGCTCATCTCTTTTCTGCCAACTTTCGAAACAGACATTGTCTGCGCGGCGTGTCCTTCCGGCCACGCCGCGCACGGCCCCGTCGCGTACATCTTCACCTGCGCTTTCGACGTCGCGCATTGCACCGAATCCAAAAGCTTCTCAGCTTCGCTCGAGCCTAATTTTGCACTCGGGCACTGCGGAATCGCGCTCAAATCCCCGCACTTTTCCGCCAACGCCGACGATGTCCCGAGACCGAACACTCGCATCGACGAGCTGCCGCTCGCGATCGCTATCACTCCACCGGCGAGACCGACCGTCAAGAGGGCGATTTTACTCGCCGTGGCGAATTTCGTTTGCTTCTCTCTTTTTATCAAAGGCGCATCTTCCGTGGAAGAATTGACGACTCCGTAGACGCGCATGTTAATTGATTTATTATTATTATGTCGCAAAACAACACGTTTGAACGTTTAAACTCTCGAAGCGTTGTTTTTCCCGTGCGTGTGTGTTTTGTGCAATATTCGATTCGAACGAAAGGGTGTTGGAAATTGACCAGGAACCCTAAACTAGTATTTGACTAAAACCTCTCTATCTGCTACTCTCTATCATAACTACTACCACCAATACGAGACGCTGATGCTGTTCGAAACGCTTTTCACGAAGTGCCACCACCCTTTGGGAATGAAGAGCGCGTCACCGGCGTCGAGTTGGACGTCGTAAAAAGGTCTCCGATAGAGCCTCGGGAACGCTCGAGGAGAAAAAGAAGCGAGCGAAATATCGCCCGCTTTGGAGGTGTTGGTGAGTTTGGTGTTTTCTGTGGAGGAGGCGGTGTACGGGTACATCGTGGTCGTCGTTGTCGCGTTCTGGTTCATTGCGTTTTCGTCGTCGTCGTCGTCGTTATCGTCTTTGTCTGTGTCCGTATCTAACGGTTTCCAGAGACGAACGCGCTTGGCGCCACAAATTTGGACAAACAAGTTATCTCGAGGGTCCGTGTGCGGCGGAGAGACCGTGTTTTTCGGACCTATCCAAAAATTCTTCGCGACGATGTTTATCTTACTTCCACCGTTTGCTTCGTCCTCCTCTTCCTCTCGAAAACAGCCGTGGACGTACTCTGGTTCGCGGATATCCTCTAAAAGTTTCGGAAATTGGTCTGCGAGCGTTTGCTGCGCTAAATAAGCGCCGCATTTGTCATCCGTCATGTGCTTTAAAAGAAACTCCTCGAACGTCACGACGTTTATTTTCCAGTTTTCGCTCGAATACGAGCTTCCAAATTCTACTGGCACGGCTCGAGCGCCAAAGTTGTCGAGGAAATACGAGGGATCTTTCCACTTCTCGTGGGCAGGCCAATGCGTGCAAAAGCGTCGCATGGCGCATGGTTTCTTTGGCAAGTAAAACTGCGTCATGAAGGTCTCCAACGATAGCGGTTCCTTGAATTTAGGCACTTTCAACGGTGGCTGTCCTCCTCTGTCTTTCTCGAGTATCGGAAATAAGACGTTCTTTTCTTCTTCTTCTTCTTCCTCTTCCTCTTCGCTTGCTTCTCTCTTTCGTTTCTTCCCATCGTCCTCTACGTCTTCCTCGCTCGCGTTCTCCACGTCCTCGCATTCAAATCTCCAATTCAGCACTCTCTTATCTCCTTCCCCGACATTCGCATCCATCATCTTTCTCACCTCTTTCAAACGCTCGCTCACTTCCTCCGCGACTTTCGCCAACGTCTTCCCTCCGCCGACGTCGCCCGCGAGCAACGTTCCCACATCCAGCTCTTTTATCACCCTTTTCAACACGCGCTCGACGTATTTCGCTCCCACTTCATCACTCTTCACTCGCGCTCGCGCGTATCTCACGCACATCCGGCAATACGCGAAAATAACCAACCCTTCGCCTTCTCGCCATTTATCCTCCGCGTCTTTCCAGTCCCCCGTGTGGAGCTCTTCCCAGACGAAATCTTTCGCGTGTTGCAGTTTGACGAGCTTTGGCGCGAGGCGCGATGCCACGGCCTCGTCGTCATCATCGTCGTCGTCAAATGCCCCCGAAAAATGCGCGGGAGAATACCGCTCGATCGATTCCTTCCCTTCTTTACACCGGCGACGCACGTCTTTCAGCGTTGACGCACCTAAACCGTTAGCGTTGTTAAGGAGAGAATTGAGAAGACGAAGGAGATGTTGTTGACGATTATCATCATCATCATCATCATCGTCGTCGTCGGCAATTGTTGTTGTTGTTGGACCACCGACGACGAGCCATTCGGGAAGGAACTCCTCCTCGGGGTTCATTCGATTTCAATCATAAACGCGCGCGTGGTGTAAGAGCACATCGTTTGGGGAAAAATTCTTCACACGTGCACTCAAAATGGATGGCAAACCATGACTGATAAAAAGAAGACGACGACGAAGAAGGAACAGTCCCCAGACGGAGAAGACGACGAAGAAAACGACGAGTCCTCGGAACAACGGCATCTTCTTCCCCCAGGTCTGGAAACCGATTGCTTTGACCTCGTTCGCGCGTGGCAATTTCGACGTCAGCAAATTCGTAGGGGGAAATTCGACGACGAAGAAGAAGAAGAAGAAGGAAAAGAAAAAGACGGAGGAAAAGAGAAGAGGAGAATAAGAGACGCTAAAATCTCGTCGCCTTCGTCGCCGTCGTCGTCGTCGTCGAAACAATGCGGAGGAGGAAAAGAAGAAGAGTCGCCGTTCCAATCGTTTCGATTGCTGTATACCGAACGGAATTTCGACCGAATGTTTCACCTGAAAACAAAGTTTACCAACCCGAACGAACAGCTGCAAAGACTGTTCGACGCGTCGTTGGCGATTTGGGATCTCGCGAACGACCGAGTGTTTCGAAAGAAGGAAGATAAGAGTCCGACGTCTTCGAGTTTGACCGTTGGCGCTTTGTATTTACTCTTCATGTTCTACCGCAGACAACCGCGAAGAGACGTGTTTTTCGTGAGTCGAGGCTATCGAGAGAGAGCGAAGGTGATGGAAGAGGACGAGGAGTTGCCGAAAGCGAGAGTGTACGTGAGTTTAGAGAGAATGAGAGAGTTGCTAGGAGTGTTGGAGAGGTTAGAAGAGGAGGTAGAGCATAATAAGAAGAAAAAGAAGAAGAAGAAGAAGAAGAAGAAGAAGAACAACAAGAGTAGTAGCAACGAGAAAACGGAGGAGGAGGACGAAGATGGTGACGAAGATGACGACGTCGAAGCTGCGCTCGAAACGCTGGCGATTATTAAAGAGATGTTCGCAGATAACGCCTTTATCGTCGGATGTACGCGTCCGCTGACGCAACGAGAGAGACGAGATTTGGTGGAATCGACTAAAGTAGTTGTTAATAACGAGTTATTGGAGGCATACAAGGAGGTACGAGACGAGATGGTATCCCTTGAGAATGGCGGGATCCCGGGCGTGCAGACGTTGCTCGAGCAAACAGAAACGTACGGTAAAGCGTTGGATGCGATTTTGGTTAATAAGCAACGCCCGGTATCGTCGACGTACGCGGCAGGTTATCTCGATCCAGCGAAGAAGATTGGCGGAGCGGTTGATAGATTTGCGAAAAGGTTGGAAGGGAAACTCGAAGAAATTCTGAAAGCGAAACCGAAACAAAAACGCGCGAGGAAGACGCCGACACCAACAGAAACCTCTACAAAGGTTGTCACGACAACGGCTGGTGGTTTAACGGTCGTAAACACGAAGAAAATAACCGTCATTACCAGCGCGAAGGAGGCTCCGATATCGTCGAAAAGGAAAAAAGAGAGACGCGACTTGGAATCCATGCCGGATTACTACGAAAAGGACGAGGGAAACTGATAGCAGTAGAAGCAACAGAGATGATAGGAGTAGAGTTTTAATAACTACATATATATTACTGGTATATATCACGCGCTTATGCATTTACAAATTTATAAGAATACACCACAAGTTTACATCGCTTCCACGAAATTCTTCTCTTCTTATTTACTATTTACAGAGAAATCAAGCGTTTGGACGGATCTTTGCAGCTTGATTTCCCGCAAACGCACTCGTCGATTTCTTCAATCATTTCGAATCCGCAATCGCACGATTCGGACGACGGCACGTCTTCCTTTTTCCTTTTTAACGGCAATGGCGCTCGAATCATGACGAGGCCGGCCAGTCGACCGAACCTGTTGCTATTAATACTCGCCAATGTCGTCGTCATCGTCGTCACTCCATCTTCTCCTTCTCCTCTTCCTGTTAATACATTCTCTTCGACTTCGGGAACGCATGCTCTAAAACCGTACGCGTGGTACAAACGTCTCGCTGCCGCATTTTCGCAGTGCACGTGCGTGAACATCTCCCTCGCGCCCCACGAGATGGCTTCGTTTGAAGCAGCTTCAAGCAACGCCTTCGCCGCGCCTCGACGCCGAGCGCGTCGCGCGACAGCTACGTTGTCCACATATACAAACGTTTCCGTTTTGGGACCGCTATTATATCTATTAATGCTATCATTTGTGTTCACAACTCCCGCGGCTGACGACTGGTACCGAGTCGAACTCGATTGCGGATTGTGCCGAATGGAAACGTCCAAGCACCCAATCACCGCTGAGGAGCTATTTCTCAACCTCTCCACGACCAAATGTTCCCCCGAATCATCCGCCACCAAACACACGCACTTTGCGCACGCCGACGTCGGCCTCACCACTCTCTCCGCCAACGCCTTTCTTTCCCTCTGCGCAAACTCTCGGTGAAACGTTGGCGTAAACCGAGGGGGGAACGGCAGCGCTTGTCGTTCCGTAAGATCGTCGTAGAAAGCAGTCGCTCTCAAATTTGCAACCACTTCAAAATCGTCCTCGCTCGTTGCAATCCTCACGTTATCTCTGCCTATAATTTGATCGCCTTTATTCCTACCACCACTCGAAAAAGTCTTCTTCGCCTTTTCCTCCTTCTCCAACATTTTCGATCCCGAAGAATTAGTAGCGTTCAAACCGCCCGAAGGAACGATAGATCCATTCGTAATCTTCGCGATAAACGCCATCCCTTTCTCTGTTCTCGTTTCCTCTTCTTCTTCACTCGTCGCAACTACATCGCTCTCTTCCACGGACAGCGCGTTCAATCTGTTGTTGTTGTTGTTGTTGTTGTTCGTGATATTATTTTTCTTCGCGTTGTTGTTGTTTGACGAATTCGCGGATTTCGCGCCCTTCCTCGCGTTTGTCTTTTGGGACGACGTCGTCCCAAGGGACAACAGGGAGGCCGATCCTCCTCCTTTCGAGGAGGCGACCATCATGGTCCTCGCGGCGTTCCCGGCGAACGTTCGAATCGCTCGGTTCACGCTCAGAGGACGCTCTCCGTGGTGAGAAGCGTTCGAAGTCGCCGAGTTCCACCCGGACCAAGACGATGATTTGTTCTTGTTCTTGTTGTCTTGTTGTTCGTGATGATGATCTTCCGAGGAAGAATCTTCTTTTTTCTTCTTCTTCCCCGGAAAGGACGACGCGTTCGTCGTCGCTCGGGGAGTAATCGTCGTTTTTCGAAGAATTCTTCTTCGATTAGTATTCTCCGACGAGGAGGAAGAGGGAACGACTGCGAGGACGCGATGACGATGATGCGTCGTCGTCGTCGTCGTCGTCATCATCGCTCTTTATCCTCTGTCTCTCTCTTCTCGACAAATATATAAAGTGTGATATAAAACGCGCGCGCGCTCTCTCTCTCTAATGTCGTCTTCTCTCTCGGAGATACGACTGCCTTTCTCCCCTAAAGTTTGTCCCCTGTTTTGAGAGACGTGGCAACAAAAAAAAAGAAAAATTTTCTGACGTGATTTGTTCTTCCGCTTGCATCTGTGTCGCTCTCTGAACTTCAGCTCTTTTCACCCTCGCGAGTCGACTCATTCTTCGAGACTCTGGTGAGTGCTCTTTTCCACTCCTCTCTCAGTTTCCCCAAAAGTGTTCTTCTTCTCTAAATATAACACACACACAAACAAAAGCGAAAAGCAGCTGAAACGATGATGGCAACGACGACGTTTACTTCGTCTTTGTCTTCTCCCTCGATCCGTTCTTCGAGTGGCGCCAAGACGTCGATTTCTTCCTCCTTTAATTCCACCACCTCTAAAAAATCATCGACGACGTTCAGTAGAAGAATTCGAGCGAATCTCGGACCGGAACTGAAAACGCAAATCGATAAGTGCGTGACGGAAAATAAAGTGGTCCTGTTCATGAAAGGCACGAAATCAGCGCCGAAGTGCGGGTTTTCAAACACGTGCGTGCAGATTTTACAAAGCATGAACGTGCCGTTTACGGACGTGGACATTTTAGCCAGCGAACAGTTAAGGGTTGGGATGAAAACGTACAGCAGTTGGCCGACGTTTCCGCAGTTGTACATCGGGGGCGAGTTTTTCGGCGGGTGCGACATTACCATGGACGCGTATAAAGACGGGAGTTTGAAGGAGGAGTTGGAACGGGCGATGTTAGAGTAAATTAATAAATCCCCGCGGCGGCGACGCGTTTGTTATATTCCTACTATATTATTATGTGATGAAATGAATTACGTTTTCAACTCGTTTTATGTTATTAATAACATACTTAACAATATTAAGCTTCTATGGCGGCTAACTTCCCCGCTCTTTTCTCCTCTTCCTCTTCCGTGCGTTTACGTTTCTTCACGTGCACGGAAACCGGTTTCCAGGCCTGGCCTTCCCTGCCTTTCGTGCTCTTCGCTTTCTTTTGACAGGTTATCTTCGTGTTCAAATCGGCGTACGTGACGCGATCTTTACCGAAATAAAAGCACACCGTGTTAATATCTTCAGTTTTCACCGCGTATTTGTACTCTCTCACCCAATCGTACTCCGTTCCGTTTTCGTTTTCGTTTTCGTCCAATATCTTTACATTTTCTGCGTTTGCGGCGTCTTTCGGGAGCAGTAACGCGATGAACTTGTCCGGCCGCCCGGCTTCGTCTTCCACCATCATCGGTTTCACCAGCGCTTTTTGCATCGCTTTCTCCTTGAGATTCTCCGCCGCATCGCTCACGCCTTCCACGTCTAACGTTGGGTCCTCATCAAACGTCAACCTCACAAAGTTTTGCGGCCAAACCTTGAAATCTGGAAACACCGACGTCACCGAGATCGGTTTCAAACTCTTGTTCCTCGGGTGCGTCGCCGTTTCTAAAGTTAACTTCTCCGCCGCTTCGAACGATTTCTTGATCGCCAGGATCTGCTTCTCCCGTTCCGACAACGATTTGTTGTAATCTCTCAAACTCGGATCTAACTTTTCTTCTTCTTCTCTCAACTCTCTTTGCCTTTTTAAAATCAAATTCGACTTTTCCGATATCCCCGTCTTCAACGACAAACCGCCTTCGGAAATGTATTTCGTATTCATCAACCACATCGCTTTATTAACGTCCGGTTTCCTCCCAGTTCCACTCTTCGTCTCCTTATCCTTGGCGGAATCGTTGGCTAATAATATCAAATCGTCCGGGTGAATCTCTCCTTTCGTCCTCGCCGCTCGAAACGCGTCCGAGCCAATCGGGTCCAAATTTATCCCCAAATCTTCCGAAAACATTCTCGTCGATCGCCTCAACTCGTCGTACAGTAAGGCCACGTTATGTTCCGCCATCATGTCGTCGTCTACTAAACTTCCTTTCCTTCGCAATAACTTCCAATCCAACGCCCTCGGCGGCGGTAAATTGTTCCTAAACTGCATCGGGCACAAAAAAGCCGTCTCTCTCTTCAATCGATTCGTTTCGTCCACGACGGTGGTGTCCATCGTCGCTTTCGTTTTTGGCTGTTTCTGCGCGCCCCCGGCGGCGACTTTCTTCTTATTCTTATTCGTACTCTTCGCCTTTGCAGAGGGTGAAGAAGTCGTCGTCTTTTTCTCGTCATTGCTTTTGATCATCTTCTTCTTCGCCGCAGAAGATGAATTTGGTGGTGCATTTTTCTTCTTCTCCTCTTCTCCCGGTGGTTCCACGCTCGCGCTTTTCGACCGTCCTCTTCTCAGAGCCACCACTCCTGGGGGTGGTTCCTGCGGGCTCGCGCTTTTCTCTCCTCCTCCTCCTCCTCCTCCTCCTCCTCGCGCGCTTCGTCGCGGAGGCATGATGATGATTTCTTTTTACTACTAATTTCAATTCAAGCCTAGTAAATTGTTTTTGT
>ENA-OWPI01000201-OWPI01000201.1-marine-metagenome-genome-assembly--contig:-NODE-201-length-92002-cov-4.643231_pt1 | contig 92002 bp, 88 predicted proteins | sample MGYA00238138_ERZ651775 | MGnify/ENA primary metagenome ERZ651775 (study PRJEB26906, sample SAMN06265043) | marine metagenome | isolation source: Helgoland LTER site | place: Germany:Helgoland, sampling... | reverse complement strand
CGTGTTAGCACCCCGCCGGGTAATGCCGTCTCACGAAATACGGGTTCACCGGTGGTGACTGCCGCCAAGCTGCGGGTCGTGGGCACGCCCAAGGCAAACATGGCTTCTGACACAATATACTCCCGCAGTACTGGGCCCAGCGGTGCCCGGCCATCACCGCCGCGAGAATAGGCCGTAGGCCCTGAGCCCTTGAGCTGAATATCAAAACGCGCCCCCTGGGTGTCGACGACCTCGCCCAACAAAACTGCACGACCGTCGCCCAGTTGTGGATTCCAGCTGCCAAATTGGTGACCGGCATAGACCGTGGCAATGGGTTCTGCGCCCGCCGGAACGGCGTTGCCTGCCAGCACCTCAAGCCCCGCGGTGGAGGTTAACCAATCGACATCAATGTCCAGTTGCTCCGCAAGCGCCTGATTAACGCGAATGAGGCCTGGTTTAACCACGGGCGTCGGATGCTGACCGGTAAAAAACCGGTCTGGTAATTGGGCGTAGCTGTTGTCAAAGGGTATTGGATTAGTCATTGGGCGATATTACCATACCGTGACAGTGGTGCCGAGCCGTTGAGTCGCGGGAGACTGTAAGCGCGGGCCAAGGTAAGCGCAGGCAAAGGTAAGCGCAGGCAAAGGTAAGCCATGCCATTGGTGGAGCACCGTGCTAGTCTCTGGATCACTAGCGGGTCAAAACCTGCCTATTGTGCGGGCCTTTCTTTGATGCCATCAGGAGGCAAATACCATGCTGACAACCGACACGACCCTTTTTGAGGTCAAAGACCATGTGGCCTGGATTACCTTGAATCGTCCCGCGGCCATGAACTCGTTGAACCCGGAATTGCGTTGGCAGCTGTCTCAGCACTTGGACATAGTCGAACGTGATGATGACATTTGGTTAGCGGTGATCACTGGAGCTGGCGAAAAAGCCTTTTCCGCTGGAGCCGATTTAAAGCATCGAGCGCTGGAGCGTGAGGGTAGTGATGCGGACAAGGCGAATTGGGCACAGCTGGCGCAGGAGACAACCCATGTTGTTGAGCGCTGGTATATGACCAAGCCCCTGATCGCCATGGTGAATGGTTATGCGCTTGGTGGTGGCTTAGAGGTGGCGCTCGCCTGCGATATTATTATTGCGGCAGACCATGCGGAGTTCGGCTTGCCCGAACCTCGCCGTGGTTTGATTGCCGGCTCCGCCGGGGTCCATCGACTGCCACGGCAGATTGGCTTGAAGCCGGCCATGGGCTATATGCTCACTGGCCGGCATATGAGCGCAGCGAGAGCCTATGAATTAGGTCTGGTTAACGAAGTGGTGCCCCTGGCGCAGTTACGTGAATGCGTGGATGGTTATGTGACTGATATTTTGCGGTGCGCCCCGCTGGCAGTGAGAGCCACCAAAGAGGTGGCCATGCGCGGCCTGGATCTGCCCTTGCCTGAGGCTTACCAGACCACTTATGCGGCTGAGACCCTGCGGCTTGCGAGTGCTGATGCTGCCGAGGGTCCCAAGGCCTTTACCGAGAAGCGCCCGCCAAAATGGCAAGGTAAATAGCCCGTGGCGGCTATTGCCACGGATTTAAATAAAAGCCAACACAAACTGCCCTGACGGAGCTGCCTATGCGTTTGTACCATAATCCGATTTCAACCTGTTCGCAGAAAGTCCGCATGGTGTTACATGAAAAGGGCCTGGCATTTGAAGACACGGTGCTGGATCTGCAGCAGGGTGAGCAATTCGAGCCTGGCTATCAGGCGCTCAATCCCAATGCGGTGGTGCCGACCCTGGAGGATCAGGGCAGTGTGATGATTGAATCGACCTTAATTAACGAATATTTGGATGACGCTTATCCGACCAAACCACTGAAGCCGGTTTCTGCCGTCGAGCGCCACCAAATGCGTTTGTTCTGCAAGTGTATTGACGATACCTTGCACCCCGCCTGTGGTGTTATCACCTACGCCATTGGCGTGCGACCGGGATTGCTGCAACGATCCCATGCAGACGTCGATGCCCTGTTAGCGAAGATTCCCAACGCTTATCGGCGCGAGGTCCGGCGTTCGGTGATTGATCAAGGTGTGGAGGCCGGTGTATTTCGTGAGGCGATGCTGACTCACCAAATGATCTTCGACCAAGCCAATGCCTTGCTCAGTACGCAGGAATGGTTGGCGGGTTCCACTTTCAGCCTCGCTGATTGTGCGCTGATGCCCTATGTAATTCGAATCGACCACTTGAGTCAGGGCCATGAAATTGATCGGCGCGATCACCTGAAGCGCTGGTATGCTGCGATTCAACAGCGGCCGGCGTTTACTCAGGCAGTCACAAACTGGGCGCCGCCAGCGCTGGTCGCCAGTTTTCGACAGGCGGGTGCGGCAGTGGCGGCGGATATCGTGCGAGTCCTGGGCTGAAGCTACGCCCGATCGCTAAACGCCCTGACTCCGCCGCTGGTTGGCGTCAAAAAATTAATGACCATGAGGAATTCAAGCATATGTTAAAAGCCGTTCAAATGGGGCGCAATACCGGCCTTCGAGTCTCGCCATTGTGCCTCGGCACCATGAACTTTGGTCAACCGGGTCGAGGCCACCAGGGCGACTGGACCTTGGGTATTGATGAGGCCCGGAATATTTTCAAGGCCAGCATCGATCATGGACTGTTCTATTTTGACTGCGCAGATATCTACGGGGTTGGGGCCAGCGAGGAAGTGGTAGGCAAACTCTTGAACGAGTTGTTACCGCGTGACGAGTATGTGCTGACGACCAAGGTCTCTATGCCCATGGGCGCCGGTGCGAATATGGGCGGCCTGTCGCGCAAACATATTATGGAAGGCGTCGATCGGTCTCTTAAGCGTCTGGGTCATGATTATGTGGACCAATTGATTATCCATCGTCATCCCCACGGCGTGCCCGGTCAGGTCAGAGTGCCCATAGAGGAGACGCTGGAAGCCTTGCACGACGTGGTCAAGGCCGGTAAGGCGCTGTATCTCGGTGGATCCTCGATGTTCGCCTGGCAGTTTGCAGAGTTGCAAATGACCGCGACCCAGAATAATTGGACTCGGTTTGTATCGATGCAAAACCATTACAATCTGATCTACCGAGAGGAAGAGCGCGAGATGATTCCCTATTGCATCGACTCGGGAGTGGCCGTCACGCCTTGGTCGCCATTGGCGCGGGGCATCCTGGCGGGTGCCTACCAGGGTGGTTTTGGGGGCGGTTCAACCAAGCGCTCTATGGGCCAGGACCGAGCTCGAACCGAGAGTCTGTATCGCGGCGCTAACGACTTTGCCATTGCCGACAGAGTAGTTGAAATGGCCGATAAATATGGCAAGACCCCGGCTCAGATCGCTCTTGCCTGGTTGATGGCGAAGCCTGGCGTGGTCTGCCCGGTTATTGGTGTATCCAAGATTAAGCAGCTTGACGATCTGGTAGATGCGGTGAGTATTACCCTTGAGGCTGAGGATATCAGTTATCTGGAAGCGTTATATCAGCCCGTTGAGAATCTGTTGTCTCTCGGTGCTTCTTAGGTTGAGCTGCATCATTGGCGCGGAGTGAGGCTCCGTATGACACGCTTGTTGGAAACCAAATGCTGCATCCGCTTGCGCTAAACCATTACTGTTGCGTTTAGTTTATTTTACTACGCTGACGATAACTTTCGGCCGCGACCTGCTCTGTAGTGATGCCGTTTTTCTTAGCGATCTGGGCATAGGCCGCCAGACGCCGTTGATTGATTTCCGCGACCAAGACTTTCACCTCGGGTGGTGCAGTGGGTGTCGCCTGAACGTATCCGGTGGGTACTTCAATCGCATGGCCGGCGTTGCGAGCATCGTCGAGCGGGCTGGCCAGTGCCGAGAGGCTGAATGCCAGCAAGCTGCCAATAAACAAAGTTCTCATCTGTGAGCGCATAGTCGACATCCTAGAAAATTTCAGTTTCGGTTTCAAACAGGTCTTCGAGATCCTTGGAAACTCGAATTCTGATTTCATGTTCGATCTTGACGTTCAGGTTGATTTGTATCGGCTCCGCTGGCGCTTGTAACTGCACGGTTGGTGTACAACCGTTCAACCCGACGATGGCGATGATGCAAAGACAGCTCGTTTTCACGTGATGAATTCCTGATAAGAGTGAATACCAATGTCGCTAATGCTTAGTCTTGCCGGGCAGCTTCGACCCATTCTGAACCTTCTTTTCCACAGTGTCACCCATGCGTAAACTCTCTAGCAGGGTGCCGATGTTCTCTTCGATAGATAGGTTGAAATGAATCTCTCGGCCTTGCTCGAAGTTTGGGTTGTGGCCCTGTAGTGCCGTTTTTGCGGTCAGGTTGCCAGTGGCTGAATAATCCAATGTCACTGCCAATCTATGGTATTGAAAGTCTGACAGAGTATCCAGCACGATCTTTGTTTTGTCTGAGCCCATCAGCAAGTCCCTGGTGGCTTGATTCGGCGTGTAACGTATATGCCCGCCTGGCGGCTCCGCGCTCAGCTGTCCGGCGACAACACTGATATTACCTTGGCTTATCTGAACAGGAACTGAACCGCTGATCTGGCCGCTGCTATCAAAATCATCTCGCCCAAGATCAAGGATCTGTTGCAGGGCCAGTGCCTTGAGTCGTAGCTGGGCGAAGCCGCTGAGCTGACTCGACTCAAAGTGAAATGCCGTTGATGTCGCTTCACCCTCGAACAAATGTGCGGTTAGATTTTGGCCTCGGGCCTCGAGCTGCTGCGTAGCGCTATCTGCGCTCACATCGAAACTAGCGGCAATGTCGGTGATAGGAATGCCGATATCCAAGGTTTGAAGCCTCAGCTGGGCTGGTTGCGAGGAGGTCATCACGGGCCAGCCAGCGAGCTGCAGATCAAGGAACAATCCGAAGATCTGATAATCATCATAGTTGAAGTCGGTATTTTTCAAGCTGATGGTTGACGCCACATTCGTGATCGCAGGAATAGCTGAGTGGCTATCCCAGTTCACCTGGGTCTTGCCTGTAATCGTGCCTTGACGGATCTGCAGGGAATCCACAGCCGTCAGTTGTGGCAGTTTTGCCAGGCCAAGTAGCGCCGTGTCGAAGGTCGCTTGGGCTTCGCCGACGCCCTTGACGAAGTCTTCGCGAACCACGAGATCACGCAGGGGCACGCCAAATGCTCGCGTGTTTTGGCTGGTGGCGAGTAAGACACTATCCATGAGCGTGAATGCCATGGTGGCCTGCAGAACAGGTTGGGTAGCCTCGGTGACGGTGATATGGGCAGTGCCCTGCGCTGAGCCTGCGGGATCACTGTTGGACAGGCGGGTATCGGTGACTTCCAGCACATAATCAAAGTGCGCGCCAAGCCTGCCGTGAACATTGAGAGTTGGAATTGTGCACTCAAGATGGTCGGTCAGTTGGCAGCTGGCGCCTTTGTCGACGTTAATCTGGCCTTTCATCAGATCCTGGTCTGACAGGTTCATCACGAGAGCCCGATCTAGATATGCTGTATATCCCGCAGCATTGTGCGTGGCGCTGATGGCGAGGCCTGATTCACTAGACAGTGCTGTCGTACCCGTGGCAAGACCCCATTCGCCAGCAGCCTCGACGCTTAACGCCAACGTGCCGGCGTGCCAGATATCGGCGACTGTGGCGGGCGTTGCCGCGGGTATCGCCATACTGAACTCGACTTGAGCCTGAGACAGGGCCAGTGAGCCTGCGGTGCCAGCGGGCAGGTGTTCCAGGGGCAAGTTTGTGGTCAATCGCCCGAGGTTGATGGTGCCAGTGAAGAAAGGTGTCGCGCTATTGGCTGTGCTCACATGCCCGTTCAGGATCCATAGCGCCGGTAGGGGCAGCCCGAGTGCCTCAGTGACAGGCAGCGGACTATCGGTCGCTGTGGCTTTCGCGGCGTCGGCGACAACCGTCAGCGCCAGCTCATCAGACGCGATCAGCAATTCAGCCTGCGCACCATATTGCTGAACCGTGATCTTGGCTAGAACCTCTGAAGCCTGCCGCTGCCAGTGTAAACTGCCGGTCAGACAGCCATTGTCACAGTAGCGATAACTCGCGATATGGCCTTGCTCCGGTAGTGTGGGTAAAACAGCCATGAGCTCGTCCTGCCATTCCCCGACAGTCACAATGGGCGCGTTCAGTTCTTGGTCTAGGCCTTCAACCTGCAGTTGCTCCAGATCTAACCGCCAGGCATTTGCCCAGGGTGTCAGCGGTGAGATTTGCAGGTTATTGATATGGAAGGTTTCCGTGCGTGACCGCAGCGTCAGTTCGTCGATCACCAGCGGCAACCGCGCTTGCCGAGCCAGCGTCGCTGAGACTAACTTGATGTCGGTGCCGGCCAGTAGTTCGCGACCGACAACAATCATCAAGTCGGGCATCTTGTACCAAGCCAGACCGCCGCAGGCAATGATCAGCAGCCCGCCAAATCCGATGTAACGCAAGAGAGTTCCTGGCATGAGACGGTTAACCGGTAGGGTGAGCCAATAAGAGAGCCAATGACAGGACCAATAAAAGGACCAATAAAAAGACCAATAAAGGGACCAACAAGAGCGTCATTATGGCAAATCTCGAGCGATACGGGGAGCTGTTCTCCCTACCCAAGAAAGATGCTCGCGTTGATCGTTAAGCGCACTGACTTCAGGGATCCATGAGCTGCGACAACGGTCGGCACTGGCGAGATCTTAATGCTTGCACCGCCGGTTATTCTTATTGGGTTTTTTGCTGCTTGCGTAACATCACATCCAGTTGATCAACTATTTCAGCCCAGTCTGCATCTTCTGCTTTTGCCTGCTCCAGGAAATTCGCCTGCGAAGCGCGCCAGAAGCTGGCCTCATGCAATTTCACATGATCAGGCAAGGGCGCATGTTGCCTGATGAAATCTCGGATTTCTCGATCGGTATCACCGAGCCCCAGTTGCTCGAACAGGCTGGTTAACGAATGGTAATGGTCGCTCATTGCTGCTTCTCCTTGCGCTTGATGGATGGGTGCCTGTCGCTGATTCTAATTCAAATTCTGACTCTGACTCTGACTGTGCGGCACGAGAGATATGCAGCCCGTCGGGAAAACCCAGTTCCTTGCGCTAGGTTGTCGCCAGGCTCCGGTCGTTGAAGATCTATCGCTCAGCTTCTGCTGCAGCAGGCCATGCTCGAGGGCCATGATATCTGCTCTATAAAGGCGGTTTCTTGATTCAGCGAACCTGCTGTGAGTTTAATCAATGAGAGATAGGGAAATTTATTGGAATCCGTAAGCTGGCCGCCATTTCTGACTTCAGCAATCGAAGACTAGGTGCAGTAAGCTGCAGCAACAAAAATTTTTGGACGAGTGACAACATGCAATCACCACCCATAGGAACACCCGGCAAGCCCTGGAACGAAAACGATAAAGCAGCCTGGCTCGCGAGCCAATCTATTCAGCGCGCCTATTCAGAGGAGGTCGTGGCACAGCTTGAGCTGCTGACAGACACGTTTGAGCTTGAGCGTTATGGCGCCTTGTCTTATGCCCCAGAGCGATACCCGCTGTACTTGTTGAAGACTCGACAATGGGCCAGCCATAAGCCCAACATCTTGATTACTGGCGGCGTCCATGGCTATGAGACCAGTGGCGTGCAAGGCGCGATTCGTTTCGCGCAAACGCAAGCACGGCAGTTTTCTGAACGGTTCAACTTTGTGATCATGCCCTGTGTCAGCCCTTGGGGTTATGAGACGATCAATCGCTGGAATTCACGGGCAATGGACCCTAACCGATCATTCTTCAAAAATAGCCCGGCAGAAGAAGCCGCAGCGGTAATGGCCTATCTGCAAAGCGCAGCGATTACCTTTCTGGCTCATTTTGATTTACACGAAACTACGGATTCCGATAATTCGATTTTTCGCCCCGCGCTTGAGGCCCGGGATGCGGTTAAGCAAGAGATCTGGGACATTCCTGACGGCTTCTACACCGTGGGCGACACTGCCAGACCGGCTGTTGAGTTCCAAGGGGCGATCATTAAGTCGGTGGAGCAGGTCACCCATATCGCACCATCGAACGACGGTAAAATTATCGGCGAGACGTTGCAGCAACACGGCGTCATCAACTACGACGTAGGGGCTTTGGGTTTAAGTGTTGGTGTCACCTCAGCGAAATTTGTGACAACAACCGAAGTCTATCCCGACAGTTCCAAGGTCACGGCGGAGACCTGCATTGCGGCCCAGGTTGCGGCAATCACCGGTGGGCTGACTTACTTGAGCGAGCGTGCTTGAGCGAGCGGAATATTTAGGGTCAGGGTAAAATTTTGAATATTTAGGGTCGGGGTAAAAATTTTAAAATATTTAGGATCGGGTTAAATTTTCAAAATAGTTGTTTTTCATGTTGCTTAAGTGGCAAGTAGGTAGGGCCAACCTATCAGGACTGGTTCAGCTGGAATTTTTTCGCATAGCAATAGTCAAATTGAGGAGCTGTATTCAACAGCATAAGCCCAATCTAGCTCACAGTGAGCCATAAGCCATTTGTAAATTTTACCCCGACCCTATTTATCCCGAGAGTCGGGCGCCGCCCCGGAGTGCAAGCGGGCCTGTTTCACTGATGCCCAAAAACCAACGGTTTCTTTCGGCTTGTTGCGCTGAGTAACCGCGGCCCGACCGCGCTATGCCTGGGGATCGTAATGGCGATGTTTGTGGAGCAAATGCGGGTGGATTTTCTCCACGGGGGTGTCACTCAGGGTGCATGCTTGAACGTGAGCTGTGGATCCTTCAAGTGCCCGCTGAGGTCACCATAAAGAGGGTGCCGAATATCGCGCTGGGCAAACCGCCACTGGCCGTCCACCCGTTGAAACTGATCGAAATATTCTCCAGCGAAAATTACGCCAAGAGGCCTTGAAGGGGTTTGTTGATAGACCCGAACGTAAGAGTGACCTGTGGCTGATCGTTCATCCCCAGCGATGTTGATCTGAATGTTGCTGATGACATGCTTGGTTCTTGGGGTGCCGTCGTCATAGAGAATGACATTAGCGGCCGATGCTGGCGGCGGCTTCTCGCCCTCGACCAGCCAGTCAGCGTGACGCATGAGCTCCGCAAAACGTTTGAAATCACCATGATCAATGGCTGTGCAGTAGTCGTTCATGAGGGTTGAGATGTGGTGATGCGCGGACATGATGGGATCGCTGACGACGTTTGGCACAGTATACGAAATCAAAGTGCAGCTTTAAAGAGCGTGCCTTGTTTGTACTTCTGGGGTCGGTGGTCTATAAAAATTTATTAATTTTCTATTCTTCGGTGTATCGCTTCTTCATGTGGAGACCTCCATCTCATAAGAGTAAACGGAAATCTCATTTTCATCATGGTGCTAATTTAGGGGGAACGGTCATGTGCTGCCCAAGTATTGCCTTCGGGCTGAATAGCACCTGTAGATTCAGCATCCTTGAGTGACTAGGAATCTCTCGAACTAACGGTCGCCAGCGCTCGCTCTAGCACCAACCTAACAATGGTGCGCTCCACGGTTAATCTGGGCCAGTATGATTAGTGGTGCGCCACTCAGAGATTGTGGTTAAGCAATGATTAGGCTGTTCCAGATTGATTTCTGTGAATTGGTATTAGATTGGATGGGCGGTTTCGATGTTAAGCCACTTACCTTGAATCTGCAGCTATCAAATCAGTGTATGGCTGCTCGATGTTGTGCGCAGTTTGCTCTGGCTCGTTACTCTGGTGCGTTACTTTGATCCTGCGGCTGCCTGTTCGGCAATCACTTTGGCCCTATTAGCGACATAAGGTGCGCGAGCCTGAATGTAGATAAGCACTGCGGCACTATAGCCAAACAACAGCAGCCAACCGGTATTGCCGATAAAGTCCCAGGATGAGTAAATCCCATAGCCATAGATTATGACAGCCAGAAGCGGCAATGTTTTTGTCGCCCAAAGCGGGAGCCTGAAGGGTGCGTCTCGATAGGCTTCAGGATGCTTGCTGGCCAGATTGAAAAGTGCGAATACGGGGAACAGGCCAAAGATAGCGCCTACGGCATTGCCTAGAATAGCGACATAACCGAGGCTCATGCCGGTAAGAATCGGCGTAATACCGATGAGGAAAAACACGGTTAAATAGATGTAGGGGATGCCGTGTCGATTCAGTACAGCGAGTCTTGGTGGCAGCCAGCCATCTGCTGTGGCCATGTAAAGACCACGGGTACACCAGCCGAAAATCGCGTTGAGGGAGGTCACTAAAGAAATCATAATGCCGCCGCCAATAAAAGCCACGTAAACCGTGGGCGAAAATATGATCTCCGCCGTCGCAGCGAGATTCTTGCCGGCTATCTGCTCGAGTGGCAACACGCCGGTGGCGACGATCGCAATGAGAATGTAGAGCGCAACAACAATGGTCAGTGACAGCCCCATCACCAGTGGAATCATTTTTCCTGGGTTTTCCATTTCGTCGCCAAACTCAGAAATGAATTCCGAGCCGATGAGGCTGAGCCTCAAGAGGAACGCAGCAGCGAAGAAACCGCTAAACCCATTAGGCATCACACTGGGGAGAGTCGTATAGGGTGAAAAGTCCGCAATGTGATTTATGCCAAACACAATATAGAGCGCCAACGAGATGAGTAAACCGAACACCATCAAGGTTTGAAATCTAGCCGCCATTTTTATTCCGAATAGATTAGCCACAAAACATAGAATCATGATGCTCGCAGCGGCGATTGCCAGATCAATACTTGGGATCAGAGCGTCGGCATACTCGGCGAATCCGATCGCGAAGCTGGACAGAATAAGCTGACCAACAACGAGCAGTGACAAATAGAAAAACGAAGTTCGGCTGCCGAGCAGATCTCGGACATAGGTATAGTTACCACCAGTACTTGGTATCGCCGAACCGAGCGCTGCGATGCAGACTGTCGGTATTGCAACAATGCCAAATGCGAGTACGAATGCCCATGGTGCACCGTATCCTGTCATGCTGATGCTGACGCCCGTGAGTACAACGACGCCGGTGCCGATGATTTGCCCTAAGGAAATACTCATCAGATCCCAAAAACCGAGCAATTTTCCGCTTGTCGCGTGGTGCATATTGACTCTCTGAGTTTCCGAGTTCAGGAAATCTGTCTTAGTGCATTATCAAGATCCTCGATAAGATCCTCAATGTTCTCTGTAGCCACCGAAAGTCTGACGATATTGTCTGTAATTCCGGCTTTCTCTCTTTTTTCTTTTTTTGGCGTTGCGCTGTGAATCATACTCGCCGGATGTTGAATCAAACTGGCTACATTGCCGAGGCTCACCGCCAGCGTGGGTGTCGTGACCGCCTTCACCCTCATGATTTACAATCGTGCCCATGCCGTGGGAGGGTCTCACGTTTTTTGTTGTTATATATCGTCTCTCAACTATCTGTTGTCAAACATCTATCGTTAAATATCTGTGGCGCCAAGATGCTTAGCGTTCACAACATGACGGGTGGGATGCAATCTTCATCGACTGTATGACGAAGCACATCGAGCATAAGGTTGGTCATGTTCTCTCTAACTTCAACGATATTATCTGCTACCAGGGTGATCTTATCTTCTAAGCCGGCTGCAAGGTTAATAGGCAAAGCAACGGCTGCGAAATTCATTCCTAACTCGGCTGCCAGATATACCTCGGGACAGCACGTCATACCGACGACGTGTCCGCCAAGCATCTGGTACATTCGAATCTCCGCTGGAGATTCGAATCGAGGACCGTTGGTGGCGACATAGGTTGCGCCATCGTGACACTTGATATTATGTGTCGAAGCGAGCTCCATGAGTTTGTTGCTCATCACAGGACAAAATGGCTTGCTCATTTCAACATGTCCTACGGCGCGCTCTAAATCATCAAAAAACGAAAATGCCCTGCCGTGGGTGAAGTCGAGAAAGTCACGAAGCACTGCAAGGTCCAACACGGGGTAATCTGCGGTGATAGAACCCACTGCGTAGGTTGACATTATTCGCCTCACGCCTAAATCTTTTAGTGCCTGGATGTTAGCGCGATAATTTATTTTGTGGGGTGGGGTACTATGATCGGGACCATGTCGGGTTAGAAATACGATATCTTCGTGTTCACCCTTGCCAATAAAGACTTGTGCTGTGCCATAGTGATTGGCCATTTCTCTTGCTTGTACTTCGACGCCGGACAGGCTGTAAATTCCGGTTCCCCCCATGATGGCTGCGGGCATACTAACTCCTTTGACTCTAAATGTTATGCGCTACCAGTTTGGGTAGTTATTCAGCATGTAGGGGTTAAGTACCCCGTGAACCGTCACGATACCTGAAACATATTTCGGTGGAGTGATGTCAAAAGTCGGATAGCGCGCATTGATGCTATCGATCGTCGTTGGCATACCGAGTGCAAGCCTGATCTCAGCCGGATCGCGCTCCTCGATGACGATATCATCCCGGACAAGTTTAGTATTGTCTCGTCCCCAAGCGAAAGCAAAGAATGGGATGTTGTGAGCATGGGCCGCGATTGCATTTTGGAAGGTACCTATTTTGTTCACGACATGCCCATCGACGGTGATGAGATCAGCCGCAGTGATGTACTTCTGAATTTTACCCTCGGACATGATGTGAGCGGGCATATTGTCGGTGATGAGAGTAACCGCAACGCCAATTTCTTGGATCGACGGCGCAGTAAGTTTAGCGCCTTGTAAGTAAGGACGCGTCTCAGGCGTATAGACTGTTATTTTTTTGCCGTCTCTGGCTGCAAATGCCAATGCTAGAATGAATCCTGCCTCAGCAAAACAGTTGGTTAGAATGCCATCGCCATCTTCGATAAGGTCAGCCATGGCGCGGGCGCGGGTCGCGTAGTCGTCATAGATGCCTTGCAGGATCAGTTTGATCGAAGCCGCGATCGCGTCGTCAACACATTGTTTGTTATTAACCGCCTCTGTCGCCGTGCTGAGTACAGCAGCGAGACGAAGTTGTATTGCTGTATTTGTCGGTCGACTCGCCACCAGCTTGTCTCGTGCTTGGCGTAATTGCGACAGTAGTTCTTCCTGGCTGCCGACATCAGTGAATGCATCAGCGGGTCGATAGTTGCTGGCGACAATGCGTAATGCGTGAACCGCAGAGAGCCATGGCCCGCTACCCTGGGTTACCATATTTTTGATGGCGCCTGCGACCTCATCGACTGTTTCACAACTAACGAATGAATTAGAAAATGGGAAAGCGCGGCGGTCACCGATGATGACCTTTCCGGCTTCAAATCGAGCAATATTACTGGGGTTCAGAATGAACGGTAACAGTGCATAAACACCTTCGCGTTCAGCGGAGGAAATTCCTTCAGTTAGGTTGTTTGTTGCTGTGCTCACTTGGGCGCTCACTTCTTTTTAATCGGACCAAAAAAAGGGGATATTTTGACTATCCTGTTTAAATTATTGGTTTGGCCAGACACCGTACCCAGTTGCCATTCGCTCTCTTACTTCTCGCATTTGTTGGGCAGTTAACAGATGGGGTGTGCCAAGTTGGCAGGCGAGATGATATTGTTGACAAATGGCTTCGAGCTCACCTGCTCGCCACATCGCTTGTTTCAAGTCTCCACCGCACGCAATCATACCGTGGGTCCCGAGCAAGCAAGCTGTTCGGTCTTTCAATGCGATGAGTGCGTTATCGGATAGTGTTTGGCTGCCGTAGTGGGCATAGTCTGCGCAGCGGATACTATCGCCACCAAAAATTCCGATCATGTAGTGCACGCTTGGTATATCCTGGCGGAGCATAGAGAGTGCGGTCGCATAGGGGGAATGGGTATGCACCACAGAGTGAATGTCTTCTCGCGCTTTGTATATGTCAGCGTGAAATTTCCACTCGGAGGACGGCCGATGATGACCAACGACGTCTCCCGATAATCCATCACCGGGTAATAACATGATGTCTTCCGGGCGAGTCTCATCATACGGTAGGCTGCTGGGAGTTATCAAAATCCCATCTAGCGTTCGAATGCTGATATTGCCGGAGGTGCCCTGGTTCAATCCGGAGCTATTCATCCACAAACAGGCATCAATAATAGACTGACGAAGTTCGGTTGTGTCTTTGTGTATCATGGCGGGTACCTAATAAAACTGCCTTCTATCTAAAGTTGATTATCTCCCCTGCTTCTTCGTTGATGCTATAACGAGGGACTATTGTGCCCTTCGACGGACCATGGTTATTCTGCTGCATAGGGCTAATATCTAGCTAGGGGTTGATAAAGAGTCTAACTAGGTTCGAACCGTTCCCTGATTCTAACGTGCCAGTTTTGCCGTTGATACCACTAAGTTCTGCGCCGAATGTGTGATCATTATGATCAGTTTTTGTCTTAATTTTATTCCACGCTCTGGGAACGACGAGCTCTCTCATTGTTTGTGCATATCTGGTAGTGCTCGCGGTTGCGGCAGCAGGCCAGATTGAATTAGCTGATTATTAAACCTATACTCGCCAACCCCCGCTCATCCGTCCAGAGAAGGGCGGGCAGGCGGGACCGGCATGCTCATTGACCGCGTAGATGACATAGATAGACGGATGGTTATGGAAAAGCTATTTATTACCTCCAATGAACTGCTGCTTGATTCAATGCGGCTGGCTGAGCAAATATATATGAGTGGCTACCGGCCCCACTTCATTATCGGCGTATGGCGCGGCGGCACCCCTATAGGTATCGCAGTCCAGGAATACTTAGATTATCTGGGTATCGACACAGACCATATAGCGATCCGCACCTCGTCCTACTATGGCATCGACAGGCAATCCAAAGAGGTTCATGTGCATGGACTCGAGTATGTGATTGAGAATGTTGAGGCCGACCAGGAGTTGTTGATCATTGATGATGTTTTTGATTCAGGCCGATCAATTCGCGCCATCATCGACAAGCTCAAACGCAAGTGCCGACGTAATATGCCTGCCTCAGTGAAAGTGGCCTGTCCTTGGTATAAGCCAAGCCGCAATATGACGGATATCACTCCTGACTTTTACGTCCATGCGACTGATAAATGGCTGGTGTTTCCGCATGAAATGCAGGGGCTGACCATTGAAGAAATACGTGCCGGCAAGGGCCCTGAATTTGCCGATATCATTGGCCGCGCCCTTGCGGCAAAGACGCAAACATCTGATTGACGATAACCCCCTCAAGAGGAATGCGTTCGGCTTGATCGAAATATTTAGGGTCGGGGTAAAATTTACAAAATAATAGTTTTTCACGTTACTTAAGTGGCAAGTAGGTAGGGCAAACCTTTCAGGCCCGGCTCAGCCTGAATTCTTTTCGCATGCCAAGAATAAAGAAACAAGCGAATTCAATAGCACAAGCCCGATCTAGCTCACAATGACCGGTAAGCCATTTGTAAATTTTACCCCGACCCTATTTATCCGACCCTATTTATCCCGCTTGCGGGGCCAGACGTATGGTGGACATGACGGCGCATCTGGTTGATGAGGTCTTGCCGAATAGACCAATCAGGTAATGGGTGCTGAGTGTTCCGTTCCCCTTACGCTTTCGGTTCGCGACAGTCCGAAGGTCATGAGTCAAGTGCTGATCATCGTGCACCGGATGATAAGTACCTATCAGATCAAAGCTGTGGGAAAGACCGTCAAGTCAGGTGCCCAGCGTGGTACCGTTACGCTGATCCTGATATGAGACGTAGGAGCAGTCGGGGCGAGCGCGCAAAACCAATGGCCGCGGCTACCTTAAGGGCTGACGACAAGGGATACGGCAAGGTGTGAATGCCGCCGTGGACTCTCATTTGCCCGGGTACAGGCATGGCTGGATGCAACCAGTCATGGACCGCCAGCAGACCGTTTACCTGTCGCGATTGCCGGGGCGTGAAGGTTTCGACGCCTAAGGCGGCGGCACCGCCGAAGGCAGCAGCAAACACAGGGTGGTCGAGGGATCGGGTACGGGTGATAGCGGCAGTATTGGCAGATACCCGTAGGGGCTTGGGCTCGTCTGATTCGGGCTGGCCCAGGTTCGCCCAGCATTCGGCGGTTAATATTTTGCCGAGATACTGGGCGGCCTGGTAGCTTGCGCCCTGAATGTCGACCACGGTGCGAGTAGTGGCAGCGCTCTGGTATTGCTCGCTGCCCCAGCCACCTAACAGGCCTAGTTGGTCGAGCGCGGCTTCCCATCCTGGACGCGTGTTGCGGCGTGCCTGCATCATTTCAAGGTCTTGAGTGCCGAGTTGTGTTGGCGTGGTCGGCGACACCAGCATGGTGATGCTATTGATTAGCGCCTGCGGTAAGGCGTTAATGATCTCACTCATGCTCGCCGTTAGGCGCATTTCCCGAGCCTGTCCCGGCGCATAGGCATACAGTGCCAGATCCACAGGATCCTTGCCCGCAAAAGCGCGTATCGTGCTGAGAATTTCCGTGGGTTGCCGCAGTAGGTCTGCACCTGCCGGACACCATTGCAGGTTGCCGATAGGATTTTTGGGGTCTGTCCATTCCGGCGGTGGCGCGGCGACATCCAGCCATAACACGCTGGCGCCTGCTTCAAGCCACGATCGCGTCGGTGCCATTTCCGCATTTGCGCCCATCACCACGATCTTGCGGCCGTCGAGGCGCAGAGCGCCATCCGTTAAAGCGTTGTGGTGCAGCCAGGTCAGGGCGGTCCCTGCCGCAGGTGTGATCATGTTGCGAGACATCAGGTGATCGGCATAGTCGCTCAACGCCTCGGCGGGCCAACGTTTGCCGCGGTAGACCAGGCTCGGAGACCAGCCAGTGGCGGGCGTGGCTTGAACCGCCTGCAGGGTAAGCGGGTCGCCAGGCGTGTCAAACAGTTGTTTAATCGGCAGGTCCTGGTCTTCAACGCGCCATACCACACGCGCCCGCGCTAACGCGACGAGGTAGCTGGCAATTTTCAGGCGCTCAGGACTAGCCAATCGCACGGCTTCAAACCGCGGCAGGCAGCGAGGATAGTCAGTGCGGAAGGCCTTTTGCTGCGCAGGCAATCGCGCATCTTGAAGCGCGTCGGGAAAGTGCGCCACCGCCGCCGCCAAGACCTCGAAGAGAATTGATGAGGCTGACTGCCCATGAGCCAGCTGAATACTACCCTCAGACTCTGCCATCAATCACGTGCTCCATTACGCCGACCCTAATATTGCCCACATTGCTGAAATGCGCATCAAGGCCACATAGTAGCGCGGGTAAGATGCGACCGCCATGGTCTAAAAAACGCTATCTTTGATATCCGCCGACATCTGGTGATGCGAGCACTACTCGATCAATCCGCCAGCGCACTGCCTAGCTGCTGAGCTTCGAGACGGCCAACGCTAATGACATCAATGCCTGCTCTGGATCCTAACGGTCAAGAGTATGCCAGCGGACAGGCAGATAGTTCTTGTTGGCAATAATTAGGGTCGGGGTAAAATGAGTGGGGTCAGCGTAAAGTGCCAGAATAAAGTTCGGCCCCTAGAGTTTGCCCCTAGATTTTACCCCGACCCCAATATAGTGACTAAACGGTCACGACGATTTTACCGAAGTGTTGCTGTGCCACTTGCAGCTCAAAAGCATCTTTCAATTGATCGAGAGGAAACTCATGGCTCACTAGCGGCTTGATGTCGTGGGTTTCAATGGCGCTGATCATATCTTCCTGTTCCTGCATTGAGCCGACGGTGATCCCCTTCAGGGTGATGTTGGCTGAAAACAATTGCGCCGTCGGGACTTCACCGGCAAAACCAGCCAACACGCCAATCAGGGAGATGTGTCCGCCGATGCGGCAAGCGGTGATGGATTGCCCGAGGGTACCGGCACCACCAATTTCGACGACTTCGTCTACGCCTCGGCCACCGGTGAGTTCCTTGGCCTTGGCGCCCCAATTCGGTGTCTCCTTGTAGTTGATCAAATGGTCTGCGCCCAAGGCTTTGAGCTTGGCCAATTTTTCAGGGCTGGACGAGGTGGCGATGACGCGAGCGCCGGCCGCCTTGGCAAACTGCAGGGCGAAGATCGAGACACCGCCGGTGCCCTGGGTCAGAACCCAATCGCCGGGCTTAATGCGGGCTTCCACCATCAAGGCGCGCCATGCGGTCAAGGCAGCGCAGGGCAGAGTTGCGGCCTCGGTCATAGAGTAATTTGCGGGCGCGCGGGTAAAAGCGGTGGCGGGCATGGCGACGAGTTCAGCGGCAAATCCGTCGACGTGATCGCCGGGTACACCGATCAGCTTGCTCAAGTTGGGCTCGCCACTTGCCCAGTTAGGGAAGAACAAAGACAAGACGTGATCACCCACCTTGAATTGGCTGACCCCCGCGCCGAGGGCCACCACTTCGCCGGCACCATCAGACATGGGAATGCGGCCGTCAGCATTGGGGATCATGCCGGAGACTACTGCAAGATCGTGGTAGTTCAGTGAGCTGGCTCTGACCCTGACCAGGATCTCGCCGGGGCCGGCGACGGGGTCGGGACGTTCTTCGATGATGATTTTGTCCAGACCGCCGGGTTTTTGAATAGCTGCTACTTTCATAGGTGTGACTCCCAATTGATGATGGTGTTAAGGATAGCAATCCTAGCCCGGTAAAAGATAATCTATTTCGTGAGCTTGGGCCTGGCCAGCAGCGTGTCTTGCCGGCGAGTCAGCCTGTGTTATCTTGATGTTTCAATACATGGGGTCTAAGACCAGGAGTGAGCAATGCAACTTGAGAACCAAGTGACGATTATCACCGGTGGTGCCAGCGGTATGGGCCTGGCCACGGTCATGCGATTTCTCACCGAAGGCGCGCGGGTCATGATTGCCGACTACAACCAAGCGACCGGCGAGGCTGCGTTGCACGAGGCCATTGAGGCCGGTTATGCCGGTAGGGTCGGTTTTGTGCGCACTGACGTTGCTCAGGAAGCCAGTGTTGAAGAGATGATTCAGGCCACCCTGCGACAGTTTGGCCGACTCGATGTGCTGTTCAACAATGCGGGGGTCGGTGGTGCTATCGGGCCCCTGACAGAGACCACGGAAAGTGATTGGGATTACACCTTTGATGTCCTGGCTAAGGGGGTCTTTTTTGGCATCAAACATGGCGCCCGGGTGATGCAGTCTCAGGCCGAAGGCGGCGTGATTATTAACACCGCATCCATCGCCGGCCTGAGTGGCGATGGTGGGCCGTTGGTCTATTCTGCTGCCAAGGCCGCAGTGATCAGCATGACCCAGTCGGCAGCCGTGGAGCTGGCGGCCAGCAGGATCAGAGTCAACGCCATTTGCCCGGGTTTTATTGTCACGCCGCTGGCCGATGGCGGCAACGCGGGGGCTACCCAGAAAGTGTTCGCTCACTCACAACCCTGGCCAGACTACGGGCGAGGCGAGCATATTGCCGGTGCGGCGGTATTTCTGGCCAGCTCAGATTCCGCTTTTGTCACCGGTGAAGCACTGGTAGTAGACGGTGGTTTGACGGCAGCAGGGCCGGAACTGTCGAAAAAATTCCCCAAGACCTCGGGGCGAAATGCCAAGGTATCAGGGATCACCAAGGGCTCCACCGGTGATGCGCCAGAGATCCGCCGGTTGGATAGAGACTGACAGTGAGTCCGCCTGTCGTCCCCAAGACCGGGCTGCCTGTAGAGTTGGTGCTGGCAGAGCTCAGTGAGCGGCTGCAAGCCCGCCATGAAGTCATTTTGGAAGCCCCGCCGGGGGCCGGCAAGACAACGTTGGTGCCGCTGGTGCTGCTGGCGGAACCTTGGCTGATGGGACGTAAAATTCTGCTGCTTGAGCCTCGGCGGCTGGCCACTCGAATGGCGGCCCACCGATTGGCCAGTCTGCTGGGTGAGGAACCTGGCGAGACCGTCGGTTATCGCATGCGTCAGGACACCCGGATCGGTCCAAACACCCGTATCGAGATTATCACCGAGGGCATTCTGACGCGCATGCTGCAGGATGACCCGGGCTTGGCCGATGTGGGGCTGGTGATCTTTGATGAATACCACGAGCGTAACCTGGACGCCGATCTCGCCTTGAGTCTGTGCTTGCACGGGCGAGCCTTGTTCCGGGGTGCAGACAATCCCCTGAAACTGTTACTGATGTCGGCGACGTTGGACAGTGTCGGCGTTGCTGCTTGGCTGGATAATGCGCCCATCGTTAGCAGTGCGGGTAAGCAATTTCCCGTCGACATCATCTATGGTCGTCCCAGCCAACCCAGAGAATCCGCCGTGGAACGTGCCGTTGCCGGGGTGATTCAGGCACTGCAGGACAATCCTGAGAGCAGTATTCTGGTGTTTCTGCCCGGCCAGGGCGAAATCACTCGGGCTTGTGCTGCCCTGACCAGCTGGCTGTCAGCACAACAGAAAAGTGATGTTCAGGTTTGCCCCCTGTATGGCAATTTGAGTCTGCAAGCCCAGCAAGAGGCGATCGCGCCCGTCGCCCTCGAGGGTCAGCGTCTTGGTCAGCGTAAGGTGGTGCTGGCCACCAATATTGCCGAGACCAGTCTCACCATTGAAGGGGTTGATATTGTGGTGGATACGGGCCTCGCCCGTGAGCCGGTGTTTGACCCGGGAACGGGTATGACGCGGTTGCAGACCCGAAAGATTTCTCAGGCCGCCAGCGTTCAGCGTATGGGTCGCGCCGGTCGATTGCGCCCCGGTCGCTGCTACCGGCTCTGGTCCGAGGCGCAACAACAGCAGTTGGCCTCGCAGACTAGCCCGGAGATCCTCAATGCTGACCTAGCGCCATTGGCGTTACAATTGTTGAGCTGGGGTGTACAAGCGCCTATGGAGCTGCGCTGGGTTGATATGCCGCCTGCCGGCGCTTGGCAACAAGCCATTGATTTACTGGTGATCCTGGGGGCAGTAGCGAAAGACAATAATAAGCCGGAAGGGTCGAGGTGGGTGCTGACCCCGCACGGCATCAGGCTGGCAGCACTACCGCTGCATCCACGCCTCGGTCATCTGGTGCTGGCGGGGGCAGAGGTAGGCGAGCTGAAGACCGCCGCACTGCTAGCCAGCCTGTTGTCTGACCGTGACCCCATGAGCCAGGAGAATCCGGATATCTCGCAGCGTCTGGCGATTCTGCGCGGAGATCAAAGCTGTCCGCCCCGCTACAGGGGCTGGGCCAGTCGAACCCGTGACTTGGCGCAGCAATTCAGTCGCCAGGTGAGGCCGCGAGTGTCGCCTACCAGCGCCCTGTCACTGTCGCCCGGGCAATTGCCGGGTTACCTGTTGGCTTGTGCGTACCCCGATCGTATTGCTCGGCGGCGGCATGCCGGTGGTTACCAATTGGCCAATGGCCGAGGTGCAGCCTTCGCGGTGACGCATTCTTTGGGGCAGGCGCACTGGCTCGCATTGGCTGAGGTCACCGGAGGGGCCAAGGGTGACAGCATTCGCTCGGGTGCGACCCTGGATCCGGTGCTGTTTGATTCCCTGCTGCAAAATTTGGTGCGGGTCGAGACGGTGGCGGAATGGGATAAAAAAGCCAATCGATTTATCGCTGAGCGCCGCAGGCTATTGGGTGCGTTGGTGCTGCAACGTGAAATGCTGGAGCAGGTGCCGCCGGGTCTCAGAGGCGAGGTGCTGGTGCAGTATGTGCGTGACCAGGGTCTCGACATGTTGCGTTGGACGCCTGGCTTGCGCCAGTGGCAGGCGCGGGTTGAGCTGGTGCGCGCTGTGACCGAGGATTCAGCCTGGCCGGATGTGAGTGACGCCGGTCTGCTGGCAACCTTGTCGGAATGGCTGTTACCTTACCTGGATAACGTCAAGAGTCTGGCTGACTTTCGAAAACTGGATTTGAGTGCTATTTTGAATGCGCGACTGTCCTGGCCGCTGAGCCAGCAACTGGACAAGTTGGCGCCACAGCGATTATCGGTGCCCACGGGATCACACATCGCGATCGACTATACTCGTAACCCGCCGGTGTTGGCGGTCAAGCTTCAGGAAATGTTCGGCTGCGACTCAACGCCGCTGATTGTCAACGGCCAGCAGCCCTTGCTAATCCATTTGTTGTCGCCGGCCGGCAGACCCTTACAGGTCACGATGGATCTTGCCGGCTTTTGGCGATCCTCTTATCACGAAGTGAAGAAAGAGATGAAGGGCCGCTATCCGAAACACCCCTGGCCAGATAACCCATTACTGGCCTTGCCGACTCGACACACTAAAAAGTAGCCACGCTGCAGTTTAAAAGTGCTGTCTGTGCATTGTGAATATTCCGTTAGTCTATGTATCCTTTCGCTCTGTCTCTACCAACCTAACAAAATTACTAGGTGGCAAGGATTTATCCCGTATGTGGTTCGGCTTACCGCAGAGAAGTTGAACGCAGCAAGGTTATTGGTAACGTTCTTCATGTGCCTTCGGGTAACAATCTACTCAACGATAATATCGGAGTAATACTATGAATAATCGACAAAAGCTTATCGCGGTAATTATGGCGACAACCTTCTGCGGCACGGCTATGGCGGGGGAGGTGGTGATACAAAATCACGAGCATGAAAGGGTTGCGGTCAGTTTTTCTGATCTGAACATTAACAGTCAAGCTGGTGCCACGGTATTGTACCGGCGCATTGAGAAAGCGGCTCGTCAGGTTTGTGGTATCACTCATGGTCTCAAACCCATTCAAGTAATCAATAATGAAAAAGCCTGCCTTGCGGCTTCAATCGACTCGGCAGTCGCATCGGTCCACAGTGACTTAATAGAAAACGTTCATGCGTCTTAGGGAGGTATCGTAATATTTTTATGGCAAGGGTAAAGGTCTGTTGCCGGGTGGCGACCGATAAATCGGCGCTCGGCAGCAGGCAGTCTGAACCGACAGTTTAAGCAGGCAGTCTAAGCTGCCAGTCTGGGCTGACAGTTGCGACACAACAGCGTATGGTCAGCACCATGTCTGCAGTCCATCATCCCATTCACAGCTTTCCCCTGACCTTGAAGGCTGTCAGCAAACCCTGGTTGGCGACTGTATTGGCGGTGCCAGATAGCGATCTGTTGGCGTTCACGGTCACAGCGCCGGCGGTGAAGCGGGGCTACGGTAGTGATATAGGCTTCATTCATCTGCAATGGCGGCCAGGAACAGCCACTCGTCATTTGCCCGAAAAGCTCCTGATTAAAGTCATGCCAGATTACCCCGCGACTGCCGAGATGGCTCGTCAGCGGCGAACCTTTTGCAGAGAAGCGCGTTTCTATCATGAGTTCGCGGCCTCGACGCCAGTCCGTTTGCCCAAGGCCTACGCGGCGCTTTGGGATGATGCGACGGGTGATGCGGTATTATTGTTAGAGGACTGCTCAGCCATGCAGGCCTTCTCTTTCTTCAATCCGCCAGATCTTGCCCAGCTTGAACATATCGTTGATGCCGCGGCGCGGTTCCATGCTCACTGGTGGGGAAGAACTGCTGCGCTTGATACCAGCGAGGCAGTGATGAGCCCCTCACATCCTGTTTGGCGGCAGTGGGCCGGTGAAATGGCCGCCAATTGGGCCGCCTGGCTCGACTCGTCGATGGCGGCTTCGATGTCTCCGGAATGGACTCATTTGTGCCGAAAACTCGCCGCTACCGCTGCGGCGCGGATGACGGAACAGTGGCCAACGATGAATCTGACGTTGTGTCATATGGATATGCATTGCCAGAATATATTCTTTGATGCGGCAACACCCTTGGATCCAGTCGTTTTGTTTGATTGGGATGGCTGTCATCTCGGCTGTGGTGTTCATGATATCGCTTACCTGTTCGGCCTGCTGCCCGTTGAGCTGCGCCGTCAAGTCGAGACACCTTTATTGAATCGTTACCACGTGAAACTGTTGCAGGCGGGTGTCGATGACTATGATCATGCAGCTTTGATCCAGGACTATGCCTTTGGTTGCCTGTTCAATACATTTTTAATTCCCATGCAGCTGGCGCTGGATTTGACCGACGAGCAAGGGCTGGCGGATGCCCAACAAATGGTGATTGGTCTGCTGCAAATGGTCATAGATAATGAGGCAGCGCAGTTGCTGGCGGCGCCTGAACGTGGATAACACGTATGGGTAAACCTTGAAATTCACGGGCTGACCACGAAACTTGCCGCATACCCTCAATCACTCTAATATGCGAAGCTCGCTAGTGACATAAATAGCTTGGGAATGAGCCCCGTTATTGGGCGTGCCGTTGCGGTGAGTTCCCAGAAAGATTTCTAAATAGGAGTATTACCATGCCAGAAGCTTGGATTATTGACGCCTGCCGGACCCCCCGTGGAATCGGCAAAAAAGGTAAGGGCGCCTTAGCCGATCAACACCCTCAGCATTTAGGGGCCGCAGTTTTAAAAGCCTTGCAGGAGCGGGTCGGGTTCGACACCGCTGAAGTGGACGATATTGTCTTTGGCACCAGTTCTCAGCGTGGCCAGCAAAGTGGTGACCTGGCGCGTATGGCGGCCTTGGATGCCGGCTATGATGTTCGCGCTAGTGGCGTCACCCTAGACCGCTTTTGTGGTTCGGGTATTACCTCGGTGAATATTGCTGCGGCGAACATCATGTCCGGCATGGAAGACCTGTGTATCGGTGGTGGCGCAGAGATGATGTCCTCTTATGGCGGTGGCGGTGGCGGTGGTTCACCCTTCCTCGACAATGATAACTTTCGCCTGCGTTCGGTGCATCCCCAGCCCCATCAAGGCTTGTGTGCTGATACGATTGCGACCCTTGAAGGCATTGATCGCGAAGCCTTGGATGCGTTGGCGGTAGTCTCCCAACAGCGTGCCGATCACGCCATCAAAAATGGTTATTTCGACAAGTCGCTGATCACCGTTTACAACGCTGATGGCACCGTTGCTCTGGATCATGAAGAGTTTCCCCGCCCGCAAACAACCCTTGAAGGTCTCGGTAACCTGGATCCCTCATTCGCGAAACTTGCGGATGTTCCATTGGACGAGTCGGGCACGACATTCCGCAGCCTGGTACTGCAAAAGTATCCAGGTCTGGATATCAAGCATTTCCACCATGCGGGTAACTCGTCTGGCGTGGTTGATGGCGCCGGTGCGGTTCTGTTGGCATCGCCTGATTATGCAAAAGCCCATGGCATGAAGCCTCGAGCGCGAATCGTTGCCATGTGTAATATGGGAGACTCGCCAACGCTGATGCTGAATGCGCCCGTACCGGCTGCGCGTAAGGTTCTGGCTAAGGCGGGTATGACGGTTGACGATATCGATTTGTTTGAGATCAACGAAGCGTTTTCCGTGGTTGCTGAGAAATTTATTCGTGACTTGAACCTCGATCGTGACAAGGTCAACGTCAATGGTGGCGCGATGGCGCTGGGTCATCCGATTGGTGCTACTGGCTCAATGCTGATTGGTACCGTGCTTGATGAGCTCGAGCGTCGTGGTCAGCAGTTTGGTTTGATTACCATGTGTGCGGCCGGTGGTATGGCGCCAGCCATTATTATCGAACGTATCTAGAACGCTGCGCGCTTTTGCTGCGCTGGCATTTTATTGCTTGGTAAGCTATTGATCAGCAAGCTATTGATCAATAAAAAACGGGTAAGACCCTTGCAGGTCTTGCCCGTTTTTTTGCCTGGCATTTGAGTTGGTCGCGTTCGTCGACCTAGGCATCTAGGTGACAATTAATCGAGGCTTTGTCGAGCTCTGGGCAAGGTGATGTGCCATTGGATAGCCAGCAGGCGCGTGCTGAATGCGGCGAGTACGCCCAGCACTTCTGCTAGTTCCTGCAAAGCTGGCACCTGCAGACAACCTACATAGACGATCGCTCCCAGTAATGCGGCGGTGGCGTATATCTCATCTTTAAGCAAAATCGGCGGTTCATTGCAGACGATGTCGCGAAGTAGGCCGCCAGCAGTGGCGGTAATCGTGCCCATCACAATAGCGATCACAGGACTGCTGCCGACCCTGAGGGCGCTAACCGTGCCGAGCACGGCAAATACCGCCAGTCCTAGGGCGTCGGCCCAGAGCATGACCCGCTTGACGGGCAGGGGCGCGCCGAGCGCAAAAGCACACAAACTACCGAGTGCGGCAGGTATCAGGCTGGTGCTGTCAGCGAGCCAGAAGACCGGCAGGTTCAACAGTATGTCTCGCAGTGTGCCGCCGCCGACCGCGGTGATGAGGCCGATAACCATTACACCAAACAGATCCATGTTGTGCCGGATAGCGACGGCACCGCCGCTAAGGGCGAAGACAAAAACGCCGGCATAGTTGAGTATGCGTAACACTTCTGCGGTGATTTCAATCATTGACGTTTCCTGTTTGTGCTGTTGGCTTAGCGCGTGCCAGACTTGCTAAGGATTCAATGTTGTCCAGCTGAGTTCAAATTCACCGGCATCACCGGCGATAAAGGCTGATTCCTCAGAGATGGTTACCGACAGCGTCATGGTACGTTCGATCAAGGTCGTCAGGGCTTGAATCTGTGGCCAGGAAAATCGGTAGTAAGTGGCCTTCAGCTGACTGAATTCGTTGGCCGATTTTTGCCACCAGACATCGGACTTAGAGTTGAAGCTATAGACCTGCACCGACTTGGCGAGCCGAGTAGACTTCTTCACTCGGTCCACGGAAGGTTCGCCCACATCAATCCATAGCTCGGTTTGGCCGTCAAGGCTGTGCGACCAGATATCTGGCTCATCATTGTCGGATAAGCCGCGACTGAATGTCAGGTGCTCTTCAGCGTTCAGGCAAAAAGCCATGATCCGCGCCATCATACGAGCGTGAGTTTCCGACGGATGCAGAGCGATCGTGAGTTGATGGGTCTGATAATAGTCACGATTCATGTCAGAGATGGTGACGCCGAGCTTAAAGATAGTTGGCTTAGTGGCCATAAGGTGCTGCTGCTCGTGGTAGCGGATCGTTTGATTACAGTGGTTTTCGGCAGGCTTGGGTTCAGTCGCCGTCGCGGAGATTACGTTGAAACAGGTCGAACAGTCGTGACCAGTGCCGTTCGGCGCTAGGCTTGTGATAAATCTCGCCGCGATCGGGAAAAGCAAAACCATGCTCGGCGCCAGGATACCACTCGATACGATAATTGATATTGCAGGTTTTCAGGTGAGCATCCAGTGCGTCAATGGTTTCTTTAGGTGCGTAGTGATCGATCTCGGCGCAGGCGAAATACATCTCGCCTTTGATCTTGTTCGCGCTCAGATGGGGCGAGTCATCTCGCTTCGTCATGAGGTTGGCGCCATAAATAGAGGCTGCGCATTGAATGCGATCGGCGAACTGGCTTGCCGCGGCGAAGACGAAGGGACCGCTCATACAATAACCCACTGCGCCAATTTTGGTGACGTTAGCGTGGGGGTCGGTTTCCAGGAAATCGAGCAGCGCCTGGGTGTCTTCCATGATGAGCTTGATTCGCAAGTGGCTTGCCACCTCCATCATGCTCTTCATGCCCGCATCGCTGCGCTCAAAGACAAATTCCCGGGTCTTGCGGTAATAGAGGTTGGGCAATATTACATAGTAGCCGACCGTGGCGATTCGCCGGGCCATATCGTGCAGCTCCTCGCGCTTGCCCGGTGCGTCCATATAGAACATCACGACGGGAAAGGGACCGCCTTCTTCGGGGTGGGTAATGAAGGTGTTCATGGCGCCGTCTTGGGTCTGAATATCGATATGCTGCTCTATCACTGTGGCCTCTCAATAATTTTGGTGGCTGCTGCTAGCGGTTGAAAGCCACTATGCTAGCGCATTAGCTTGCGGTTGCCAGCTATTGCTTATGATTAGGCTATATAAACCTCGTAAAAACGCTATGCTTAAGTCTCTGATCCAGACTGGTAGCGTGACATTGACCCGAGTTGAGCACCCTATTCTTTATAGCTTTCGTCGCTGCCCCTATGCCATGCGGGCGCGGTTGGGGTTGTCTGTGGCGGGGGTGACTGTGCGTCTGCGAGAGGTCGCTTTGAAAAATAAGCCGGCGGCTTTACTACAAATCTCGCCCAAGGCCACGGTGCCGGTGCTAGTGTTGGCTGGCGTTGAGGTGATCCATGAGAGTCTGGATATACTGCTCTGGGCTCTGGCGCAAAATGACCCGGCCGGCTGGCTCAGCACCGATGGGCCGCAATTGGCTTTGATGGCGGCCTTGGTAGCAGAAAATGACCAGGTCTTTAAAGGGCATCTGGATCGCTATAAGTATGCCAGTCGGGATGCTGTCGAAGAAGCGCACGCCGCCCGCGATCAATGTGAGGTTTTCCTGTTTCAGCTGGATGAGCGACTGCGCCGCGGGTCTTATCTATTTGGTGAACGACCGTCTTATGTGGATATGGCCATTTTGCCTTTTGTTCGCCAATTTGCCCATGTCGACCTGGCCTGGTTTCACACTCGACCCTATAGCGCTTTGATCCGATGGCTTGACGGGCTCCTTGCAGGAGACTTGTTTGCCGGGGTTATGACAAAATACCCACCCTGGCAACCCCAGGACCCAGATACCTTATGGTCTGGTTCGCCCCTTGAAAACTGATTGGAGAGAAGGAAATTGAAAAAGAACAGCAAGGGGGGCTCATCGCTGCAAGATCAACTCCGCAAGGTGGGCCTCGTCAGCGAAAAGCAATTGCGCAAGGCCCAGAACGGCCTGCATCGTAAAGACGTTCGTGAAAAACATGGGGCAGTGGACACCAGCAAGCTTGAGGCCAAACAAGTGCTGGAAGACAAGTTGGCCAGTGATCGGCTGAAAAACGAGGTCAAGAATCAAGTTGCCAACTCGCGGGCACTGGATGCCCAGATCAAGCAATTGATTGAAACGAACAGTCAGCGCCAGGCCGGCGATATCGCCTATAAGTTTGCCGACCAGGGTGTGATCAAGAATATTTACGTGTCCCAGGAAAATAAAACTCAGCTGAATCAGGGTTATCTGGCGATCGTCAAAAAGGCTGATGGGTATGATATGGTGCCAGAGCAAGTTGCGCGTCGCATCATGGCGCGCAAAGACGACGTCGTTCTCTATCTTTATGAGCGAGACAAGGACGCGGTTGATGAGGATGATCCCTATAAAGACTTCCAGATCCCTGATGATCTCGAATGGTAGGCAGCATGCAACACAAGCGTAGTCCCAACAAAAAAACTATCACGGAGAATCAAGCCTATGCCAGATATCGCAAATGACTTATATACACTGGCCATGTCCGAGAGGGCCCAGCCCCTCATGGATGCGGTGAAGAAACATATCGCTGAGAACGTTGAGCCTATCACTGAGGAGTTTCACAGCCTTGAAAAAGGCAAGGCCGATCGCTGGTCTTGGCACCCCCGTCAATTGGAGCTGTTGGAAGGCGCGAAAGATAAGGCCAAGGCTTCAGGGTTGTGGAATTTTTTCTTGCCTGACTCTGAAATGGGTGACGGACTGACCAACCTGGACTACGCCTATATCGCCGCCGAGCTGGGCAAATACAGCCTGGCGTCTGAGACACTGAACTGTAGCGCGCCAGATACGGGTAATATGGAAGTGCTTGAGCGAGTAGGTACCGAAGCGCAAAAAGAGAAATGGTTAAAGCCATTACTCAATGGCGAGATTCGTTCCGCCTACGCCATGACAGAACCGAACATCCCGTCGTCGGATGCCAAAAACATTAGCACCAGCGCGGTCCTCGAAGGCGACGAGTGGGTGATCAATGGCGAGAAATTTTATATTTCTGGCGCTGGCGATCCTCGCTGTAAGATTATGATCACCATGGTGAAAACCAGCCCCGATGCGCCGCCCAGTCGTCAGCAGTCGCAGATATTGGTGCCCACCGACACGCCGGGAGTGGAGATTCTCGAAGGCATGCAAGTATTCGGGCAAGATCATGCGCCCCGGGGGCATATGCATATTCGCTTCAATAATGTTCGAGTGCCGAAAGAGAATGTTTTGTTGGGCGAAGGCAAGGGTTTTGAGATTTCCCAGGTCCGCCTGGGGCCCGGTCGAATCCATCACTGCATGCGTTCCATCGGTAAGGCGGAAAAAGCCCTCGAGTTGATGGTCACCCGTGCCGGTTCGCGGGTTGCGTTTGGCAAGCCCATTGCCAAACTGGGTAAAAATCTTGAGATCATTGCCAGGGCTCGAATCGAGATCGATGCCATGAAATTAATGGTGTTGCAGGCGGCGAAAGCCATGGATGTGCTTGGCAACAAGGAAGCCCGGGTTTACGTCAGTGCAGTTAAGGCTATGGTGCCTGAGAAAGTCTGCCTGATTATTGACCAAGCGATTCAGATGCATGGCGCGACGGGTATCTCTCAGTGGTCGCCGCTGGCATCTATGTACACCGATATGCGTCATCTGCGTTTTGCGGACGGCCCAGATGAGGTGCATCACATGGTGGTCGGTCGCGCCGAAATACAGAAATACGACCTGTGGTAAGTTGATTGTCAACACGTACGGTCGGGTTTTTACCTAACCCGACCGTACGTTTTTAAGCCACACATTCATCCCGTTGATCTCGATATCACACTAATATCCGAAAACCCAATCCCTTTGTTTACTTGTTGGCCCCAACACTCTAGGATGCCCGCTGCTCGCGTTCAGGGGAAAGCAGCGCGCGGCTGAAAAAATAGTCAGTTTAATCTGATGCCTAAAATATTTGGAGGGGTAATGAATTTTAATCTTAAAAGATTAACAGCGTTTGTGCTGGCGGGAAGTGCGGTGGGTATGCCTGCACAACTGTTGGCTGCTGATCGACAAATCGAAGAAGTGGTTGTCACCGCGGAAAGAAAAGAATCTTCTGTCCAGGATACGTCAATCTCTATCACGGCATTCACGTCGGAAATGATTGATGATTTTGGTATTCGAAATCAGTCAGATTTGCAGAACATGATACCTGCCACCACGATCCAGCCTTACGACTCGGCGATACGTGGCGTTGGCCGAAATTTTCGCAACCTGGGCGGTGATCCCGGTGTTGCTACTTACATGAATGGCATCTATTCAGAAGATTTGTATACCGCGACTATTGGTTCTTTTTGGGATATCGATCGTATCGAAGTGCTGCGTGGACCCCAGGGCACTCTGTATGGTCGTAATGCCGTCGGTGGTGCCATGAACTTTTTATACAAAAAACCAACCGACGAATTAGAGTTTGCTGCCAAGGGCATTGTTGGCAGCTATGGAACCCAGGATTTCTACGGCATGGTTTCAGGTCCACTGATTGCTGAAGTTCTGAATGGTCGTTTGACATATTCATCCCGAGAACATGACGGCTGGGTTGAAGAGAAAGGCTTCGGCGAAGACCTGGATAGCGGTGATGAAGAAAACGTATCTCTGTCTTTGGAATGGCAGGTCAACGACAGCATGACTGTTAACCTGCGTAGTAACCTGGCCAAAGTCGATCGTATTATGGGCGGTGCTGATGGCGGTGGTTTAATTGTACTCGATGGTGAGAACAGCGCCCCTGGTGGCGATGGTCTGCGTAACTATACGCGTCTCAATAATGCGCTACGCGTAGTTGACGCGACTAATACCACTAACCCGCTGGCGTCGACTTTCATTGACCCGACTCAGCCTATCCTGAATTACACGAACCCGACTACCGGTGATCAAATCACGGCGCAGTATGTTCGTCCAGGCGTAGACACGGGCTTTTACCGAGCCAATATGGCGCAAGGTGCCACTGACGCGAATGGTCAGCCGTTAGACCCAAGCTCTTGTGTGATAACTGATCGCGAGAATATCGATGGCGATGATTTGTGCGCCTATACCAATGGCCTCAATCGTGAGCAGTTCGACCAACAGGGTAACCAGTTGGAATTCACCTACGATATCAGCGAAGGTCTGACCTTCAAGTACCTGTTTGGTTACAGCGAATTGTTGTACGAACGTACGACTGATGACGACAATACGGCGAATACGACTCGTGATAATCAGTACTACGTTAATCATGAAGCGGAATATGCCTCACATGAATTCCAGTTATTCTGGGATGTGGGCGATGCATTGACATTTACATCAGGTATCTTTTTCTACAACGCTGCGATCGATCAGCGGTATGATTTCTATAGCTCCGTAGGCCAGACTCAATATACGGATCCGGCTTTCGCGCTGGACACCATATTGGCCACTGTTGCGCCAGGTGTGGTACCGGGCGACCCAGCGTTGACTTTCTTGACGGGTACGACTACACCAGTGAGCCTGGCAAGTGCTAAAGCAGCTGGCGTTGATGCGCCTATCGGCACTGGAACAGTGACTGCTGGGCCTTACTTGGGCGGCAGCACACTGGGTAGTGTGGAGCATGGACCGGTGACTATCGGTACCGAACGTCTGGTGAATAATCAGACCAAGCGCGATGCTTTTGCGGCCTACACCCAGGGCGTATGGGACATCAATGAGCTGTTCACACTGACGGCCGGTATTCGCTATGCTCGAGATGAGGTCATAGGCGAAGAAGTGCTGGCACGTTATGCTGAAAACAGCGACATTCTCGCCGCAGTGGGCTTGGATCTGGCGACTGCCAACATTGTGCGTGGCGCTATCAGTCCAACAACACTGCAGCCTACTGGTGTGGTTGAGCCTTGGTTGAACGGCGTGCCGATTACCTTCGGTCTGTATCGTCAACTCGAGCGTGAAGATAGCAAAGTCACCTGGCGCGTTAACCTGGACTACAATATCTCTGACGACACCATGATGTACGCTAACGTCACCACGGGCTATCGCTCCGGTGGCTTTAACCTGGCGTTTTTCAGTCAGACACCTGACTATGAGCCAGAAGAGTTGATCGCCTACGAAGTCGGCTACAAGACTCAAATGCTGGACAACACGTTGCAACTGAATGGCTCAATCTACCGCTACAACTATGACAGCATTCACACTCGTACTGAAGAAGCTTGTCCGCCAGTAGCAACTGAGCAAAGTTTGCAGAGTGCTTGTGCTGTCGTTGCATCAACGACTTCGATTCAGGCCGCACCTGGCGCAGTTATCAATGGTCTCGAACTTGAAGTTCTGTGGTTGCCAACTGACGAGCTGACTGTGGGCGGTAACTTCAGCTATACAGACACTGAATATACCGAGTCTTTCTTTGTGGTTGACGGTACTGATCCAACAATCCCGGGTGTTTTATATACCGACCTGACTAATCCGGATCGGGTTCGTGATATTAAAGGCCGTTCGCTGCCACAGGTGCCGAAGACTAAGGGAAGCCTTTACGGTGTCTATGCGCTGGACTTTGATGACGCAGGCAAGGTCGACTTGATGATGACTTACAGTTACATCGATGACGTCTACTTTTCTGCCTTCGAAAGCGCTCGTGATTTGGCGCCAGCTTATGACCGCATCGATCTGCGTGCCACTTGGACCAGCCCTTCTGACGAGTGGACAGTGTCAGGATTTGTTAACAATGTGCAGAATGATATTGGTATTCGGCAGATTCTGGCGTCTGGTGCCGAAGACGGCTATAAGCGTACAGCTCAGGTTACCGAGCCTCGCGTCTATGGTGTCGAAGTGAGCTACACACTGCGCTAGAACAGGCAGTTGAAATAAAAAAGGCGGCCTGATGGTCGCCTTTTTTTTGCCTGTTATTTTGTCATCCATGACAATTGCCTACTGTCGCTGGGTCAGCAATGACTGCATATTAGTGACGTAGGTGAGTTCCTCGACGGACGCCTGAATCAGCGCCAGTTTCGCCATAATCTCGTCACCCTGCTGTTGCGTTAGCCCGTATTGGGCGCTGTCTTTCAAACGGCTAAAATCTGTGACGAGGCCTTGGGTGTCAATTATGTCGGCGAGTTCGGGTTGCTGACAGGGGTTTTCAGGTAGCGACCAAGCCAGTGCTGCGGTCACTTCGGGATGGGGCGCTTCGGGATGGGGCGCAGTGGCGGAGATCGTCGCGGCGATCGTGGTGGATGCGGTGAGCACAATGGCAGATAACAACGGCAGATAACAACAGCCAATGTTTCATTACTTGGCTCATGAGTTGAGCTAAACCTTAAACCACATATTTCTCAAGGACAAATCAGAGCTAGCTGTGCTCGACAGCCGGAGGGGGTCAAGCGTGATCCGGGTCATAACAAAGTCGTGACCCGGATCCTAGGCTAAGTACCTATATCTTGTGTAGCTATGTTTTATGTAGCTGTGTTTTATGCAGCTGTGTTTTATGCAGCTGTGTTTTATGTAGCTATGCCTTATGGACTGATGTGCTGTGCAACAGAGTCGATGATCTTGTTGAACGTCTGACTCGGGCGCATGGCTTTATTCGCCAGCTCAGGGTTGGGATCATAGTAGCCCCCCACATCCTGGGCAGAGCCTTGGGCCGCATTGAGTTCATCGACAATTGTCGCCTCGTTTTCCGCCAGCTGCGCTGCCACCCGGGCAAAGGTTTCCTGCAGTTTTGGATCTCGGTTCTGGTTGGCCGCTGCCTCGGCCCAATAGAGTGCGAGATAGAAGTGGCTGCCGCGGTTATCGAGCTGGCCGACCTTACGGGACGGCGAGCGGTTTTCCTCGAGAAAACGACCAATCGCCACATTCAGCGTGTCGGCGAGAATCTGTGCCCGCTCATTGCTAAAGGTCTGAGCCAGATGCTCAAGGGATGCACCCAAGGCCAAAAACTCGCCCAAAGAGTCCCAGCGCAGGTGGCCTTCTTTTTCGAACTGCTGCACATGTTTTGGCGCTGAACCGCCGGCGCCAGTCTCAAACAGTCCACCACCGTTGATTAACGGCACGATAGACAGCATCTTGGCGCTGGTGCCAAGTTCGAGAATCGGAAATAGATCCGTCAGATAATCGCGCAAGACGTTGCCTGTGACAGAAATAACGGTGTCGCCAGCCCTGACCCGTTCGAGGCTCAGACGGGTTGCCGCAGCGGGGTCCAGGATCTGGTAATCAATGCCGGTTAGGTCATGATCAGGTAAATAGGCTTTCACCTTCTTGATCAGGCAGGCGTCATGAGCGCGGTTTTCGTCTAGCCAGAAGACAATGGGGCAACCGGTGAGTCGTGCGCGGCTCACAGCCAGCTTCACCCAATCACGGATAGGGCCGTCTTTGACTCGGCAGAGGCGCCAAATATCGCCCGCGTCGACGGTGTGCTCAATCAAAACATTGCCCGCGCCGTCGGAGACTCTGACTTGGCCGGCAGCAGCAACTTCAAAAGTCGTGTCGTGGGAACCATACTCTTCGGCTTTTTGAGCCATCAGACCGACATTAGGCACAGAGCCCATGGTGGTCGGGTCGAAGGCGCCATTTTCGCGACAGTGGCGAATGGTTTCTTCGAAAACTTCGGCGTAACAGCGATCCGGGATCACGGCCTTCATATCATGCAGCCCGTCATCTGGTCCCCACATTTTACCGGACTCACGAATAGCGGCGGGCATCGAAGCATCGATGATGACATCGCTGGGTACGTGCAGGTTGGTAATGCCGCGGCTAGAGTCCACCATGGCCAGGTCAGGACCTTCGGTCAGGCAGGCATCAAGATCTGCCTTGATCAAAGCACACTGGTCTGCTGGCAGGCTTTTGATCTTGTCGTAGGCGTCGCCGATCCCATTGTTAGCGTCGAAGCGAAGTTCCTCGAATACGGCGGCATGTTTGTTTAAGGCACTTTCGTAGTAGGCCCGTACCGCATGGCCGAACATGATAGGGTCAGAGATTTTCATCATGGTCGCTTTCAAGTGCAGAGACCAAAGCACACCTTTGGCCTTGGCATCCTGGATCTGCTCGGTGTAAAACTGGCACAAAGCCGCGCGGCTCATATAGGCGCCATCGACCACTTCACCAGCTTCAACCTGAATATTCTTGCCAAGCTGTGTGGCTTGATTGTCGGCCCCGACAAATTCGATCTTCAGGGTATCGTCTTTTTCCATCACGACGGATTTCTCAGTACCGTAGAAATCGCCCTGGCTCATGTGGGCGACGTGGGTCAGTGAATCTTTCGACCAGGCACCCATCGTATGCGGGTGCTTCTGGGCGTATTCTTTAACTGCCTTAGCGGCTCGACGATCCGAGTTGCCCTCACGCAGGACCGGATTAACGGCGCTACCCTTAACCTTGTCGTAGGTGGTCTTGATGGCCTTCTCGGCATCATTCTGCGGCTCATCGGGGTAATTGGGCAGGTCATAGCCTTTGGCCTGGAGTTCCTTGATCACCGCATGCAATTGGGGAGTGGACGCCGAGACATTGGGTAGCTTAATAATATTGGCGCCGGGATCCTGGGTCATTCTCCCCAGTTCTGCCAGGTGGTCTGGAATCTTCTGGGCATCGGTTAGGCGTTCGGGGAAAGACGCAATTACTCGAGTTGCTAAGGAGATATCCCGCATTTCAACGGCGACACCGGCAGTATCGGTAAATGCTTTAATAATGGGCAGTAACGAATAGGTGGCAAGCCGAGGTGCTTCATCCGTCTCGGTATAGATGATCTTCGGTGTGTTAGTCATAGGCAAATCTCATTACTCTCGGTATCTTTTGAATACAGTTATCGTCGTCAATTAAAAACACGCCGGGGTATGGCGTGGACCCGGAGTATAAGCTAATTCAAGACCATTTTCATATGCCGCCTCTGTAAGCGTGGCTTACGCCTAAAATTAAACCTGTGGGCTTACGCGACCCGCTCTATAGATATAGGGAATGTTGCCGTCTGTTGTTTGTTGAAGAGCATCAGCCTGTCGTTCGTTGAAGACCATCAGCTCGAATAATTTTTTCACCCTAACGTGACGCTAGGCGGTGGGCCCCTTCGAGGTGCTGATACTCGCTTGTTAGCAAGGCGCGAGCGAACGTTGCCGAGACTATTATTATGCTAAGTAGATTGTCCCCGCTCGTAGCATTAATTGTCACCGGTTTGGCTGCCTTTCTCGTAAGTTTTGAATATTGGGCTTTGATTTTAGTCGTTCTTGGCTTGGTCCATGGTGTTGTCCAACCTGTTGACGAGTCGGCAACCAAGACCCTGTTAGTTGTAGCGGCCGTAGGCTTCCCGGCAAGAGCGAAGCCTTGGTGCGATCCCGGTGATTGGTGCGCATGTGAACCCCATTATCGACCATTTTGCATTATCCATTAGCTGAGTACGCTGACACTTGATGTTTGGGAGCGTGTGCTGCCTGCAGCAGAAGCTGATTATTCTGCCGTGCTTGCAGTTATTAGTCTCCTAGTTAGTCTCCTAGTGAGTCTCTTAGTGAGTCTTTTAGGTAGCTCTCAGCGCGCCCTCAGTGTCAGCAGCCTGTCATCCATATCTCGGCGTTTAGAGCTTTCGAGGTCAAAAAATCAGCCTAGCATCGTCGCCTTTTTGCATGTTTTTTCGCTGCAAGATTGGGCACAACGACGATTGGATATAACAACCCAGTATGACAAGAACAAGGCGCAAACTTGATGCTTAGCAGGTCGAGTACAAGTTGTGAGCGCCGGTTTTAGAAGCCGCAGTACTGACATCACACTGAGTGGCCAGTTGTGTGGGTCCCTGGTTGGGTTTTGTCACCTAGAAAGCGCTCATGCCCGTGGCTTCCTGAAAACGATAAAGCCAGTACTTGAATCGCGAAGGCTCTTGGTAGCGCTCAAATGCGACGGTGAACTGCCTGTTCGGCGTGTTGTGCCAATAGGTCTCAAACATTTTGACAGCCTCCTGTACCGGCAAGCTGGTCTGTGGCCCGTGAATCTGCACATCAGTTTCCAGATTAAGATTGTCCAGATTGCGGCGGGTCAAATTAGCTGAGCCTAAGATGATATCGCTAGTACTATTTTTGTGGTGTAACAGAATCATTTTCACATGACATTGTTCACCGTGCGTATCACACCATCGGATAGGGATGCCGGTCTCGGCCAGTTCAGCGGCCACGGGCCGATTGGGGATGCCGTTTTTATTAAAGCCAAACGCATCCTTGTTCGGATCGAGAATCAAGCGCAGCTTTGCGCCACGCCGGAGCGCGGCCTTGAGCGCGCTGATAATCTGACGGTCAGCGAGATAAAACATGATCATATCGATGGCGTCGCCGAGCTGGCTGCTGTCCAGCTGATCCAGTAAAGCCTGTTTGATTTCACGCTCAGTCAGAATGCGTACATCAATAGTGTGGCTTACAGTTGGGCTCTGGACGTTGCTGAATGGCGTGCTGAATACAGGCGGGGTGACTCCCTGCAGCGCCAGGATGGCGGCCTCGCTGCGCCATAAATCCTCAACAGCGGGTCCGTCGAAGCGCAACGCCACATTGCGATGGGCGCTGCTGCCGTCATGGGGGTTGCCAGAGGTGACCAGGCCCACATAGCTGTTGCCCTGATCGGCAATCAACACCTTGCGATGGTTAGCTTTGAAATTAATCATACGCAGCCAGCTGCGCGCTGACACTCGCCCAGCCCCAAAGGGGTTGGGCAGGGTTTGTACCTGACGGTTGCCGAAAGGTTTGATCAGTAGGCGCCAGAATAGGGAGTAAACGGGATTGCTGTCTGGCAACAGATCCAGGTCGCTGATGACAACCGTGATGCCCTGGTCTCGCAGCGCCTCGAAATAGGGCGACGACAAGCCGTCATAAACAGTATTGATCGGGTCGGTGATAACGATAATGGTCATTTTCGGGAAACGTTGTTGCTGGGCAATGAGTCGTTGCGTGAGTTCGGCGGCCAGTGGACGGGTGTGTTCCGGGGTCTGGCCCTGAAAGTCGTTATATAAAAACATATCGATAAGGAGAAAGTGCTGCGCGCCTTCTATTAATCGAAAGACCTCATCGAATATGGTTTGGCTGACCTGCCGCTGACCTTGATCATCGACCCAGGTGTCGTCGTGGAAAAATTGTAGGTGGCTGGCGGGCCTGAATGGCCCGGCAAACGCAAATCCCGTTGGCAAGCTAGGCATCATGCTGTATCCGATAAACACGACTACGGCAGTCATCAGCAGTAGTGCTGATAGGGTGCGGAAACTGTCCATGCTCGTGCCAGAGTGAGCGATAAGGGTTTACAATAGCCAACTTTGCACCAGCGAGATTGATCTTCATCAGTGTCAGCTTCGATCAGTTAACGCTTCAGGTTAGTGGTGACCAATATGATTTGTTTAACCGAGCGGCTATATGTCCGGCAGTTTGAGATGACTGACCTCGATGTTTTTGCAGTCTTGTGTGCTGATGCGGTCGTGTTGCGGTATGTTGGTGACGGTACCCCGTTAGCGAGGAGTGAAGTTGCAAACTGGATTCAGATCTGTGAACAAAAATATGCCACCCGAGGCTATGGCACTTCAGCTGTGTTTACTCGTAGCGATGACCGGTTCATAGGTTATTGCGGTGTGGTGCGCGCACCGAACAATGATTTCGATGAGCTTGTTTATGTTTTTCATAGCGCTGTTTGGGGTCAAGGTTTTGCCACAGAAGCCGCGACAGCCATGCTCGATTATGTTTTCAGCATGAGTGCTCTGGCAGATATTTACGCCACGATTGACCCACTAAACACCGCTTCCATCGGGGTCGTGAAGAAACTCGGTTTTGAGTATGATCGAGAAGAAATGGATGACTTGGGGCCTGTTGCGTTTTATCGGTTGTCCCGAATCCAGTGGTTAAGACTACGGGTCTAGTTGTCGCTCGCGATGAGAAGCGGGCTAACCACAAGTCTCTCGACAGTGTCCTATAGCCTAAGAGGTTGTCGTATACCGGCCGCTGACGTTGTATGGTTAGGCGTTTTAGTAGCCCTTGCAGGGGTCATTCGGGTGAGGAAAATATGTACGATATTATTGTGATTGGCGCCGGTATAGCCGGCGTGTCGGCGGCAGCAGAATTGGCTGCAGATGCCAAGGTGCTGTTGTTGGAGTTGGAAGCCAGGCCGGGCATGCACGCGACGGGCCGATCAGCGGCATACTATGCGCCCACTTATGGTAACGCTGTCGTCCAAAACCTGACTGCCGCCAGCGAAAGTTTCTTTCGCAGCCCACCGGCCGAATTTACAGACAGCCCTCTGCTTCGGCCTCGGGATGCGTTGTTTGTGGGAACGCCAGCCCAGGCCTTGAGTATCGCCGAGATGCAGGCAGAAAATCCCTCATTGATCGCCATGAGCGCCGAGGATCTGGTTCGGCGAGTGCCGATTGTAAAGCCAGATGTCCTGGCCCAGGGTCTTCTCGATCCAGTGGGCGGTGACCTGGACGTGGATGCGATCCTGCAAGGGTATCTGCGTTTATATCAACGACGGGATGGTGAATTACGGACGCGGTCCGGGGTTAAGGGGCTGCGTTATCACGAAGGCCTTTGGCAGGTTGATCTGGGCGCCGAGACAGTGACTGCGGCGATTGTGGTCAATGCCGCAGGTGCTTGGGCCGACTCGGTCGCGGCGCTGGCCGCAGTGAAGCCTTTGGGTTTGGTGCCCAAGCGGCGCACGGCTATCTTGCTCAAAGCGCCACCTTCGGTGGATATCACCGATTGGCCGCTACTGATTGATGTCGATGAGCAATTTTACTTTAAGCCAGATGCAGGCCAAATTCTGCTGTCACCGGCAGATGAAACCCCGTCGGTACCCTGTGATGCGCAAGCAGATGAGTTGGATATTGCGGTGGCGATGGATCGATTCCTGCGAGTTGTCGACCTGGATATTCAGTCCATCAATCATCGTTGGGCGGGTCTGCGCACCTTCGCGCCGGACAAGACGTTTGTGGTGGGTTTCGATGCGCAAGCCAAGGGTTTCTTTTGGCTTGCCGGTCAGGGCGGCTACGGGGTTCAAAGTGCACCAGGGATGGCGAATCTGGCTCGCCATCTGCTACTCAAAACCAGCTTGTCAGCGGCTGATAAACGGCTGCGAGACAGTGTCGAGGCGGTTGCCCCGACACGATTCTCGACCTAGGTTGTCGATGACAGAGCCGGTTTTCTGCCGGGTTATTGAGCACGGCTAAGGATAGCTGGCCGCGGCATCAATGGGCCACAATGGACCGGTGGCGAACTGGCGCGGAAAAATCTCGACCTTGTGGGTGGTGAGCCCAGGGGTGTCAGCGGTGATAATCTCAGCGGCGATGTCTGTGAAACCGGCGCGAAAATGATTGGAAGACTTCAAGGCGACGATTTCGTACGCCGTCACGTCGATGCTGAGGGCCTGAAAGGGCCCAATATCAAAGGTCTGAGAACGCTTTGAGGCGACGATAATGTCTATGCCATCGACCACCAGTCTGGCCATTTTGCCAAGATGCAGGGGCATGCCCTTGAACATGGCGAGCATTCGCAGTTTTCCGTCGTGCAAGGATCTAACCTGTGCAGTCAGTGGCAGTGGCTGGCCATGGAGGTTGTCATACTTGCCGCCCAGTTCGACCTGAATCGTTGCGCCAACGCCCGCATCGCTGGCTTGCTGGGCCACCTCGGGGTCGACAATAAAACCGAAACAAGCGCGCTCAAGCTGGGCGTCGAGCATGGCCTTCAGCAAGTGAGTGGTGTCGCCGGGTGTGCCGCCACCACAATTGTCTGAGGTTTCATTGATCACCACGAGATGTGCTTGGCTCGCCATGGCCGCGGCGACTGCCTCGGCAGCCGACAAGTCTTGAGCGCGAAAATCTTCTCTGGCGGCCCACAGGTCGGTGGCCAGACCCTTGGCAATCCTCGCCGCCTGTTCGCGGTCGCCGTCGGTGGTGACCACGATATTGATGCCAACGTCCGGAGTCTCGGCGTAGGGGAAACCGTGAAACCAGCTAACATCAATGATCCGGGCTCTTCTTCCGCCGCCAGCATGATTGCCAGGTGTGCTTTGCCGATACCGCTGAAGGTCGTGGTGGTGGGCATCAACATGGGCAGCTTTTCCACATAAGATACAGGTTTTAAATTTTCGGTGGCCATTCGCCTGATGAGCTTGATGGCCTCACGGGCGCGCCAATGCAGATCAATGTGCGGGTACTGATGACACGCAAAGGTGCCGTCCAGGGCTTCAACCATGGCGGCGGTGATGTTGCCATGGAGGTCAAAGGTCGCCACAATCCCAGTGCTTGGACCCGCCAGATCGCGGATCGCCTGGACCAGATCGCCTTCAAGATCATGGATACCATCGACCACACCAGCGCCATGAAGATCCAGAAAGATCCCGTCAATGGGTAGTTGCGGCGCCAGCCCCTGCAGTATTTCAGCCTTGAAGGCTTGGTAGGTCTCCAGCTCAACGATGCCGCTGGGTTGTGCTGAGACAACCAGTAACGGCACAACCTCAATGCCCAGTTCAGCGCAGATTGCCAGCGCGCCACCGATACTGGTCTCTGTGCCCCGAGACTTGAAAATCCGTTCGCCCCGAGATTGGTGAAAATCGACGGTGGTGGTTTGGTCCCGGCAATAGGTATTGGTCTCGTGGATGATCCCGGCAATCGCGATACGCACGGTCTATCTTCTGTTGTAGGCAGGGACTATAACACTTAGCCCAGACCTTTTAGAACGACCTGCAGCCAGGCGCTTTTGAGGTAGGTCGCTAGCTCGTGGTTATTTAGCGGTGTGCTGGTGTGGCTGATGCGCCGCCGGTTTAGTTGTCGAGCGCTCGGCGCCGGCGGCCCTCAATATTGTCCATGACTCGCATTTTTTCCCGGTCATTGGCAGAGGCCCAGCGGCCGATCTCCGCAAGACTGCGGAGGCAACCGGTGCAGATATCCTGTTCATCGAGCGTACAGATCGAGATGCAGGGTGACGCAATGGGTGAAGGTTGTTCAGTCATGGGGGCGGGCTTGGGGAAAACCGTAGTTTAAAGGTCTGGTGCATAAATGCCAGTCTCGTGAGTGCGCCGCCGATATCTCCGGTTTTAGCCGGTGCTAAAACAATCGCTGGCCAGCAAAAAATACCGATAGCATGTCAGGATGCCCTTATAATCATTGGCTTTAGGGTCGGCAGAGATTGGGTAGATGATGGAATACGCGTGGTATGACTTTGTGGGCAACCTGGGGGTAGTCTGCGTCCTGGGCACTTATCTCAGCTTGCAGATGGGCCGGTTGGCGCTGAACGGTTTGATGTATTCCCTGATTAATGGACTCGGTGCCTTGTTGATCCTGGTGTCGTTATTCTTCAACTTCAACCTGTCCTCCTTTACTATCGAGGTGGTGTGGTTGCTCATCAGTGCTTACGGGGTCGGAAAGTACCTGATAAATCGCTCGGCAACCCACCTGTAATTCTCGTTAAGCCGCAGTGCGCTGCTCTGGACGCTGGACTTGAAAAAGCTCACCATAGGCCTTTCACCTGATTCGAGTAACCATGGATTCATTCGATTACATTATTATTGGTGCCGGCACTGCGGGCTGCGTGCTTGCCAATCGCTTATCGAAGGACCCGCAGAATCGGGTGCTGCTGGTTGAGGCTGGCGGTAAAGACGACTACTTTTGGATTAATATCCCCGTCGGCTATCTATACACTATCAATAATCCACGTACCGATTGGTGTTACACCACAGAGGCTGAGCCTGGCCTCAATGGTCGCAGTATTGGCTATGCGCGCGGTAAAGGCCTGGGTGGCTGTTCATCCATTAACGCGATGATTTATATGCGCGGTCAGCGCAGTGACTATGATCACTGGGCCGCACTGGGTAATCGTGGCTGGTCCTGGGATGAGGTGTTGCCAGTCTTCAAACAATCCGAGGACTATCAGCACGGGGCCGACGACTTCCATGGCGAGGGCGGAGAATTGCGCGTTGAAGAGCGCCGAGTCAACTGGCCAATCCTCGATGCTTGGCGGCAGGCAGCGGCGGAGACCGGTATCCCGAAGATTGAAGAATTCAATCGCGGTGATAATTTCGGTAACAGCTATTTTCAGGTCAATCAAAAACGCGGCACGCGCTGGAGCGGTACGCGGGGTTTTCTGCGCCCCGTCCTCGATCGACCTAACTTGGTGGTCATGACCCAGGCCCAAGTGCTCAAGATTAATACTCAGCAAGTGGCGGGTGAAACCCGCGCAACGGGCATTCAATTGCGCACCCGATCGAACCCGTTGGTAGAAACGATTAACGCCAGGCGCGAGGTGATTCTTGCTGCGGGTGCCATCAATTCACCGCAGCTGCTGCAGGTGTCCGGCATCGGCCCGGCTGAATTATTAAAGGCCCATGAAATTGACGTGGTGCAAGACCTGCCTGGTGTTGGCGAGAATCTGCATGATCATCTGCAGGTTCGTATCGTCTATAAGGTGAGTAACACACGGACACTGAATCAGCGTATGAATTCACTATTTGGCAAGGCCATGATGGGCTTGGAATATCTGTTGTTTAAGACGGGACCCCTCACCATGCCGCCCTCGCAACTGGGGGCCTTTGCCCGCAGCGATGCGGATCAAGTGACGCCCAATATCGAATGGCATGTACAGCCCTTGTCGCTAGACAAATTTGGCGAGCCACTCCATCGCTTTAATGCGATTACGCCGTCCGTGTGCAATCTGCGACCCACGAGTCGCGGCCATGTGCGGATCAAGAGTCAAGATGCCAGCGTCTATCCGTCGATCACGCTGAATTATCTGGCAACACCGGAAGATCAAAAGGTCGCCATCGAAGGGATTAAATTTACCCGCAAGATTATGCAAGCGGATGCCTTGAGCCCCTATGCGCCCCAGGAGTACCTGCCCGGTATGCAGGTCCAGACTGACGCCGAGCTGCTGGCCGCGGCGGGCGACTTAGGCGCGACCATTTTTCATCCTGTGGGTACCTGCAAGATGGGTAACGATCCCCTGGCGGTGGTCAACGATCGCCTGCAGGTTCATGGCGTCGCGGCTCTGCGAGTCATTGACGCATCGATCATGCCGCGCATCACCTCTGGCAATACCAACGCGCCGACCGTGATGATTGCGGAAAAGGGCGCAACCTTTATTCTGGAGGATGCTCGCGCCTGACATCGCGATGAGCACCCGCGCGAAACCTCAAACATAGTAACCAACGGCAGAATCATGATGATTGAAATCAAGCTGGATCCAGAACTGCAAAAAGTGGTCGACGCCGCCAAGGCCGCTAACCCCAATCCACCCCATGCCGCCGATGTACCCTTGGCGGCACTACGCGCCGGTTATGTGATGATCTCCAGGTTGCAGTCGACTCAGGACATTGCCTGCGATGCTATTACTGACTTTTCGATACCGGGTCCGGTGGCATCAATTGGCGCGCGGGCTTATGTGCCAAAAGGTGCAGGCGACCAGGTTCTACCTGGCATGATCTTTATTCATGGCGGCGGCTTTATGATCGGCGACCTGGATAGCCATGACAGCACCTGCCGCCAGTTGGCCAACAGTGCCGGCGTCAAAGTCATCGCCTTGGATTATCGTCTGGCGCCAGAACATAAATTCCCAGCGGCGGTGGATGACTGCATCGCTGCCAGTCAGTGGATCCACGAGCAGGCTAGCGCGCTGGGCATTGACCCGGATCGCATCGCGATCGGTGGTGATAGTGCCGGGGGTAACCTGTCGGCAGTGGTCGTTAATCATTTTGCCCACAATGATGGACCCCGCCTGGCGTTTCAATTACTGATCTATCCTGGTATTGACCTAGGGGTGGAAACCGAATCAAAACAACAGCTGCGCGAAGGGGTGACCCTTGATCAAAGAATTTTGAATTACTTCAGTGAGGGTTATACCGGCGGACTCGATGTAGATCTGGCTGATCCACGTCTAGCGCCGTCGCGGATGGCTCATCACCACCAAGTGCCGCCGGCGCATATCGTTACAGCGGAATTCGACCCGTTGCGTGATGATGGCAAGGCTTACACCGAGATTTTGCAAGCGGCAGGTGTGCCGGTGACCTACCACTGTTATCCAGGGCTAATGCACAACTTTATTCTGCAGACCGCAGTGGTCAGCAGTTGTCATCAGGCAATAGAAGATATGGCTGCGATACTGAAAAAAGCTTTGGCATAGTCGAGGTGGGGTCTAGGTAGGGTCCAGGTATGGTCTGGGCAGACTATTGGCATAGCCTTGCTGCAAAATACTGACAGCAAGCACGTGATAAATTTAAGTCGCTGCGACAGTGAAAACATGACGCTGACGACCGACATAAGGATCAAGGAAGCATGAAGCAATACAACGCCCTTCAGGCGCACTTCGATAAAATCTATGATTTTCAGCATCTGGGTGCGATTTGTGGCTGGGATGAGGCGGCGATGATGCCTGCCGGGGGCGGCGAGTCTCGAGCTCGCGCCATGTCTACTCTGGGTGTGTTAATACATGAGATGGTGACCGATGATAAAGTCCCGGATCTTCTTGTGGGTGCGGCGGCTGAGGCGCTAGATCCTTGGCAGCGGGCTAACTTGCGTGAAATCAGTCGGGCTGTGGTCAGTGCCTCGGCAGTACCTTCGTCGATCGTGGAAAAATTGGGCTTGGCCACCTCTCGATGCGAGCAGGCTTGGCGGCTTCATCGTGCCGAAAACAACTGGTCAGCCATGGAGCCGTTGTTGCAAGCGGTGGTGGATATCACTCGAGAGCGTGCTCAAATACTCGCCGATGCCTTTGGCTGCAGCCCCTACGATGCGCTGTTAGATGAATATGAACCAGGCGTCACCTCTGCCATGGTGGATCGGGTGTTTGCTGATTTAAAGGATTTTCTGCCAGAATTTGCCGCGCAGGTCATCAACCAACAGGCGGCCGAGCTGGTGTTGCCGTTAACCGGTGACTTCAGCATTGACAAGCAAAAAGCGTTGGGCGTGGAGGTTATGACTGCCTTGGGCTTTGACTTTGATCACGGTCGGCTGGACATTAGTCATCACCCTTTTTGTGGCGGTGTGCCAGACGATGTGCGAATTACGACAAGATACAACACCGGCAATTTTGTTGAATCTTTGATGGGTGTGATCCATGAAACAGGCCATGCGATGTATGAGCAAGGCTTGCCGGCAGACTGGCGGCGACAACCTGTTGGTGAGGCCCTGTCTTCTGGCACTCATGAGAGTCAGTCCTTGTTGATGGAGATGCAGGCAGGTAGAACTCGTGAGTTTCTGCAGTTTTTAGCGCCTCGAGCGCAACGTATATTTCTCGGCCATGAATCCAATGATCCAGCATGGAGTGTCGACAATTTACATCGGTTATACACTCGGGTTGAACGCAGCCATATTCGAGTCGATGCAGACGAGGTGACCTATCCGCTGCATGTCATCTTGCGCTATGAGCTCGAGAAAGACCTGATTGCCGGCACTTTGAAGGTTAAGGACATTCCTGATGCCTGGGACGCCAAGATGAGTGAGTATCTGGATATTTCAACTGCTGGCAATTTCACCGATGGCTGCCTGCAAGACGTGCACTGGCCCGCTGGCTTGTTCGGCTACTTTCCCACTTACACCTTGGGCGCCATGACGGCCGCGCAACTGTTTGCGGCGGCGACTCGTGAAGTAAAGGATTTGCATGGTGGCATCAGTCGTGGTGATTTTAGTCAATTGTTAGCTTGGCTTCGTGACAAGGTACATGGTCAGGGTAAGTTTTTGTCCTTTGATGAGCTGATGCTTGGCGCAACCGGTGAAACGCTGGACGCCAAACATTTCAAGCAACATTTAACCCAAAGATATCAGCAAAGGATCTGAACTGCTGTCGGCGGTGTCGTATCGGGCGAACTGTTACGCACTTAAGCAGTGCGCGTTGCGTCAAATTATACAGCTTGTCACTGGCTGAACGGATTGCGTACACTAGAGTCAGTTTTAGTCAATAACTCAGGAGAAATGCATGTCAAACCATACCGGTCAATGCCTTTGCGGCGACATAAAATATGTCGTTAATGCCGAACCTTTAATGGCCGGCGTGTGTCATTGCAGAAATTGTCAGCGACAGGGTGGTTCTGCCTTCTCGACTCTGTGGGGCGTGCCCAAAGTCGCGGTGACCTTCACTGCGGGATCGCCGAAATGCTATTCCGATTCCGACACCGACAGCGGTGGTACCGTACAACGGTTTTTCTGCGGCGAATGTGGATCACCCATCTATTCCTTGGTCCCCGGTCAAGACGAAATGATGTTCCTCAAGACGGGCACCTTGGACAATGCTGATGATTTTACGCCAGGATTTCATATCTGGTGTGACCGCAAGCAACCCTGGGTGGAGATCCCCGCAGGCATGCCAACCATGGCGAAGGGTTCTTAAATGTCTGGCGCCGAGAAGTTGGCCCAGCAGAAAGGCGAATTTACACCAGCTCAAGTGCGTGCGCGGCGTCAGCGAGACTGTGCCTTGGGCTATCGATTGCTGGCCGCTCAGCGCTGGGGCGATTTGGGCGATGGTCACATCAGTGCTCGCGATCCGGAGCGTACTGACTGTTTTTGGATGCTGCGGTACGGCGTTTCTTATCATGCAGCGAAGGTCTCCGATTTGGTGCTGGTCGGCCCGGACGGCTCTCTGATAGAGGGTGAAGGTGCTGTGAATGTTGCCGGTTACTATATTCACCAGCCGATCTTGGCAGCGCGCCCCGATGCTGTTAGCGCGGTACATGTGCACACAGGCTGGGGTACACCCTTTTCCTCGGAAGCTCGTTTGCTGGAGCCTATTACCCAGGAGGCCTGTATTTTCTTCGAAGATCACGCGTTGTTCGACGATGAAGAAGTTCAGGTTCAAAGCCTCGAGGCGGGTGCTAGAATCGCCAAGGCGTTGGGTAACACACGAGCCATTATCCTGCGCAACCACGGTTTATTAACGGTGGGAGATAGTGTCGCAGAGGCTGTAGGTAGTTTTGTCTATATGGAACGTGTGGCCGAAGCGCATATGAAGGTCAGGCAGGTGAAGCCCATTTCAGCAGCCGCAGCTCGATTTGCTCAAGCTGATTTAGTTAGCCAGGGTATCGGCCGCTCGGGATTTGCTTCCTTGGTGCGACGTCATATTGGCGATCCCGAGATCGTAACCCATTAAGCAGAAGTTATGACAAAAAGGTCCGCGTTAGCAGCGACCTTTTGCGTGGTAAAAACGCGCCTTATTGGGTTCGTAGTGGGGAGAAATCAGTTGCTAGCGCCAATAGAAAATCGTTCGGACGTGCAGTGCGCTAGCGTTTCACTAGACGCAAATTTGACCGAATAATAATAAGGAGAAATAGAATGGATTTTTTAATGAACACAACTATTTTGGCGCCCGCGGCGGTTTTAGTGGCCTGGTCTATGGTGATGACGCTTTGGGTTGTTGTCACCCGCTTTCGCGCCTTTGGTGAGGCTGGCGTCGATCTGGCGAATGCAGTACCCGGTGGCCGTTATGTGGATCTTGAATCGACGATGCCGGCAAAGGTCAATTGGAAAGCGCATAACTTTACGCATCTGATGGAACAGCCCACCATATTTTACGCCGTGGTCTGCATTATCGCCATTGCTGGCGCCAGCGGTGCAGTTGTTAGCGGAGCTGTCGTGGCGTGGGCTTGGGCTTACACCTTTATTCGTATTGCCCACAGCTTGTGGCAATCATTGGTCAATACCGTGCCGATTCGATTTGCGCTGTTTGTCGGCTCTAATGTTTGTCTGCTGGTGCTGACCTATCACGCTTTGATCCTGACCTTGAGCTAAGTTCGCTGCGGTGGCGCTCATCTTATGCGGGTTGTCCCGTATTTGGCGTGCCCAGATATAGTGTAAGTGTGCCTATTTCATTTCAGTATCAGTGTTTGTGGGTGAGGTTTACGTCAGTGGATATTTTTCAGGAGATGGCGACAATTCGTACACAAGTCCGCCTTCAAGGAGACTGGCAAACATGAGCGGCATTCCCAACGAGTTTGATCCTACTAACGTGGCATCTAGGTCTGCACCAGAGCGGCAGATGTATCACGCCGAAAACGCGTCGCGAGAGCCGATGAAGTCGGTACTCGAGAATAATCCTGAGATTTACTTTGTGCCACCCAAGCGCCGTGGTGATTGGGGTGCATGGGAATTCAAGCCCGGCTCCTACTACGACACCACTGTAGGTTCGAAACATTCTTTTTGGCACGATAAAAGCTTGCCGCAAGCCAGTAAAGACATCGAGCAGCTGCGCGCGGACATGTTGAAGTGGGGCTACTGTAAGGTTGAAGATGCGCTGAGTCCCGAACAGGTGGCGGTCATTCGACAGCGGGTATTAGAGCAAGCTGAAGGTGAAAGACTGGCGGGCATTGCGCAAAGGACACCTAGCGGCCAAAACATCAATTGCTGTGTGAACAAGGGGGTGTGTTTTGAAGGGCTTATAGAGCAGCATCCTGATGTGGTTCAAGGCGGCCCCTTAATTGAGCAGTTGGTAACGGAAGCCTTAGGAGTAGGCTGGATCAGTACTTCTCTTATAGCCTCTATCTCCCTAGAGGGTGGTGTGCCGCAAGCATTGCATCAAGATCAAAATAACGCGTTAGATTCTAGAAGCCCGATGTCGATTAATATCCTCACACCGATTACCGACGTTGATGAGACAAATGGCGGCACGTTGGTGATCCCCGGCAGCCACCTCGTGTTGTCGGAGGCGATGCGTGCCAACAAGCCCGTAGGCAAGCTCCCGCCCGCCATCAATCTTGACGCAAAAGCCGGAACGATGGTCATCATAGACGGCCGGTTATTGCATGGTACGGGCATCAATCATACAAGCTCGCCGCGCATCGTGATGCTCAACGGCATGCAAAAACCTTTTTTGCGCCAACAAGAGAACTGGATGTTGTCCGTTAGCCCGGAAGTGTTGCAACGCGCCAGCGCCAAGTTACTGCACCGCATGGGCTATCAAGCGACAAATGCCGCGCAAACCAACGAGGGTCATGGTTTTGGTGCGCGAGGTTTGGTGGATGAAGCCGCGGGTTCTATCCTCGACTTTCGACTTGCAGCAGATCACGGCGAATACTTGCGAGTGGGTCCGCTGGGTCCAAACTCAACTCCGCAAGACTTGAATGCACCGTTCACGCTGCGTGATGTTGTGCGTAAGGCGAGGGCGGGCGGGCAGAGTGCGCCAGTGGGTATCGGTGGCGTGCAGCCAAATTAAGGTTTAGATATGGATCCTATCAGTCAAGGTGCACTCGGCGCCGCCCTCGCGCAGAGCGGCGGCAATGGAAAGAAGGTTAAAGCGGCTACAATCCTAGGCTGTTTCGGCGGTTTAGCACCAGACTTAGATATCCTCATTTTTTCACCAGCCGACCCGTTGCTATTTCTCGAGTTTCATCGCCAGTTCACCCACTCGCTGATTTTTATTCCTATCGGCGCATTACTGGTGGCGCTGGTGATGCATCAATTGGTCCGTAGGTTCCTGCCGCTAACTGGTCTCACGTTCAGGGAAAGTTATCTATTTTGCCTGCTCGGCTATGGAACCCATGGGTTGTTGGATGCCTGCACCAGCTATGGCACTCAGTTATTGTGGCCGTTTACTGCTGAGCGATTTGCGTGGAATAATGTATCCATCATAGACCCTATCTTCACCTTGCCCTTATTCGGGCTCGTCATCATCGGGGTTTATCGTAAAAATCCGTGGTTTGCGCGTGGGGCCTTTGTTTGGGCGATCTGCTACTTGTTATTTGGTGTGCTGCAAAGAGACCGAGCGGTGGTGGCGGGGTATGAGTTGGCAGCGCTTCGGGGTCATGAGCCGATTCGACTAGCAGCGAAACCAGGATTTGCCAATCTGCTATTGTGGAAAGTGGTTTATGAGACTCGGGACTATTTCTATGTAGATGGCGTGCGGGTTGGACTCGAGAAGAAAACCTTCCCGGGCGACCGCGTGCAGAAGTTAAATCTGGATGTCCATTTCAACTGGCTCGACCAAGACAGCCAGCAAGCGAAAGATATAGAACGGTTTCGCTGGTTCTCGAACGACTATCTGGCCATTGATCCTGAGAACTCCAATAGAATTATTGATGTTCGTTATTCGGTGGTTCCCAACGAGGTCAACGCGTTATGGGCGATTGACATAGATAGCGATAAGCCTAGTGACGCCCACATTGATTGGGTCGTATTGCGCAGTGCCGATAGCGCGCAGACTGGCAGATGGTGGCGGATGCTAACGGAATAATTAATCGGCAAAAAAAGGTGGCAATAGCATTGTTAAAGCTGCTTGGTCGTTAGCGTGTCCTGCTCAAAAAAATCTGTTTTTTGATGCTTAAGTCATTGCCGGAGTCATACGGGTTTAAATCTCTATTATCAGCTGGCTATCTGTTGTTCAGCGCGATTGGTGCCGGCAACAAATCAATGCATTTTATGTATGTCAAATGTTGGCTGGCAGTAGCGCTTCGTCTAGTGTGACAAAGGCATCGTTTGTCTACATTAACGCTGTTAAGGTATGAGCATTCTCAACAGGCTTGGGATGAATTGAACCGAGATGTTTGTGGAGAAACTGAATTCGAAAGTCTGAGCAGGCGAAAGTGCCGATGCACTCAAGACTACCGCGAAAATGTCCAGGATTTGCCTAAAGGAATCCGCCCTTGATCCACGTGGAGTAAATTCAAGCAAGTGCAAAAAAACACCAAACAGCTGGGCCTATGGATGTGCACGGCGCTGGTCATTGGCAACATGATTGGTTCCGGTATATTTCTGCTGCCATCATCCTTGGCCGCCTATGGAGGTATCAGCATAGTAGGCTGGTTGTTCACGGCTTTTGGCGCCTTGATGACGGCCCTGGTGTTTGTACGTTTGAGTCGCAAGCATCCCGCACAAGGCGGGCCTTATGCCTATACTCGCGACGGATTTGGGCGGTTAGCGGGTTTTACAGTTGCCTGGGGTTATTGGGTTTCGTTATGGTGTGGTAACGCGGCGATTGCCGTGGCGATGGTATCCTACTTAAGCGTGTTTTTCCCCGTGCTGCATGCAAGCCCCTTATCTGGCGTTGCGGTGGCTCTGAGTGCCATTTGGCTGTTGACTGCGGTTAACTGCATGGGTGTGAAAGAGGCTGGTGTTATTCAATTGATTGCCACGGTGCTGAAGCTCGTACCGCTTCTTGTCATTGGTGTGGCAGTGGTGTTTTATTTTGATAGTTCGGCATTTACGCCTATAAATACCAGTCCTGTATCCAACTTTGAGGCAATCACTGCCACGGCGGCGTTAACCTTATGGGCCTTTTTGGGTCTGGAGTCGGCAACGGTGCCTGCCGACAGTGTGAAGAATCCTACCGTTAATATTCCTCGTGCAACCTTATTAGGCTTTTTAATTGCGGCGATTGTCTATATCTCCAGCACGGTGACCATTCTGAGTGTCGTGCCACAGACAGAACTTGTTAGCTCTTCAGCGCCGTTCGCAGATGCGGCACGCCTGATGTGGGGCGAGTGGGCTGGCTACTTCATTGCTTTTATCGCTGTCATCAGTTGTTTTGGTGCGCTGAATGGCTGGACGCTGATTCAAGGGCAGATGCCCATGGCGGCAGCCAATGATGGGATTTTTCCTGCCATATTCAAAGGTCATCCGGAATCGGGAGTGCCCAGAGCGGGTTTGATTATTTCTAGTGTGCTGGTCTCTGTGTTGACTATTTCAAACTACACTGGTGGGTTGGTAGCCTTGTTCACCTACACGATTTTGCTGTCGACCCTCGCCGTGTTGGTGCCTTATTTATTTACTATTATGTATGAATTGAAACTTACCTGGTTGCAACGGGGTGGGCTTGCCAAGTGGTGGATCCTGCTTTCTGGCACACTGGCGCTGGTCTATACCTTGTGGGCAATCTCCGGCATTGGCCAGGATGCGCTGCTGGGTGGGCTGGGTTTGATGCTGCTGGGTGTGCCAGTTTATTGGTGGATGCAGCGAGCATCTGTCGTTAAGCTGGTCTAAGCCAAGTGGTCTAAGTCAACTGGTCTAAGCCAGCTGAGCTTAAGCTCAGCTGCATAACAGCAACGCGCAATAATAACCTGCTATCGAAGGAATCCGTATCTCGTGTCCCTGAATGAATATGACAACCTGACCTGGGTGGCCGTGCGCGACCCCAATGCTGCTTTTAAAGACGACCCGCGTATCGACGCGCAGTGGCAGCCCCTGCGCTTCCACAGTCGGCCTGATTTTGATGCTGCTATTGTTGAGCACCAAGCCTTTGTTGAATGTCTGACGAATGCCGGCTGCAAAGTAATCTACCTGGAGGATGCTGAGGGTTTGACCCTGGATAGTATTTATACTCGTGATGCGTTGCTGGTTTCCCCAAAAGGACTCATTCTGTGTCACATGGGTCGACCCACGCGCCGCAGTGAGCCGGCACTCAACAGCGCGCAACTTGCGGCTCAACTAGCCTCGCCGCACTTGCTCCATTCTCGGCAGCATCTGCCATTAACCATCGCCGGTGAGATATACGCCCCGGGCACGCTCGAAGGCGGTGATCTGATCTGGCTGGATGATCATCGTTTGGCGGTAGGGCTTGGCCCGAGAACCAACCAGGCGGGTATTGATCAGCTCAAGCAGATAGTTGGCCCTGATGTGGAAGTCCATGTCGTGCCGCTGCCTGCGCCCACGCATCCAGAGGATGTCTTTCATCTGATGAGCATGATCTCACCGTTAGCCAAAGATCTGGCGTTGATCTACCGGCCGTTGATGCCTGCCAGCTTTCTGCGGTGGTTAACGGCGCTCGGTATCGAGCTGGTAGAAGTGCCCGACGTTGAGTTCCCCACCATGGGCTGTAATGTGCTCGCCACAGCACCGCGGCAAGTGTTGATGCTGGATGGACTCGACCTTACTCGACAGCGCCTGATAGCGGCGGGCTGCCAAGTCACGGTTTATCAAGGCGATCATATCAGTCGTAAGGGTGAGGGCGGACCCACCTGTTTGACCCGGCCCTTGGTTCGAAGCATTGACGTCGGTGAATGATTGCCTCGAAGGGTGACGACGACCTATCGAGCAACATTTTTGGCTAGTTGAATTGAGCAGGGTGATGATGACAATGCTGCGGCCCGCGCGCTAGTATGCTGCCTTTTAAAACAACAGGTATGCCATGACAGATATGACGCTTGAAGAAGCCGTGCGCGCTCGCCGTTCAGTACGTGGGTTTTTGCCGAAGCCGGTGCCAAAGGCCTTGATGACCCAGGTTTTTGAGCTGGCCCAATGGGCCCCGTCAGGCACCAACGTGCAACCCTGGCAAGTATGCGTCGCCTCAGGCGCGACTCGTGATGCGCTAAGAGAAACTTTTATGCAGCGAGTGAGGGCCAAGGAGCCGGCCACGCCCGACTATTCTGACGGCCGTATCGCCGAGCAATATCGTGGCCGCCGACGTGAGTGCGCGCGGGTACTTTTCAACGCGATGGGCATTGACTGGGAAGACAAGCCGGGTCGTGCTGCCGCGAGCTTTCGCAATTTCGAGATGTTTGATGCACCCCATATGGCATTTTTGTGTATGGATGATGTTTTTGGTAAGCAGTCTGCAGCCGATGTTGGGATGTATACACAAACCCTAATGCTGGCGCTGACAGCACATGGCCTGGCTTCCTGCGCCCAAGGTACCATGGCACATTATCCGGATGTGGTGCGTGACACCTTCAACCTTGGTCCAGAAATAAAAGTCCTGTTCGGTCTCGGCTTTGGCTATGAAGATGTAAGTGTGCCCGCCAATACCGCCCGCACCACTAGAGCGCCGTTGGCAGAGACAGTGACATTCTTGAGTTAGAATGACGAGCATGGCAGGGTCAGTATGGCAGAGTCTTGTCCCAAGTCTCTGTTACTGTCCTGACAGGCGACCTCGTTAATAGTTTTCGGCTAGACGACACCTGACATGCCTCGTTGGTTGAAAATTAAGCCTAGATCGTCTAGCTTATGACGAAGTGGCGATTCATCACTGAAGGTTGTCCGGCGAAGACGATAACGTGAATTAATTGATCATTACGGGAGCGCACTATGACGATCGAACTACAAATGCTGATACTCACGGCTGTTTTTACAGCTGTACTTTGGGTGCCTTATATTCTTTGTCACATATTGCGTTACGGACCTGTGCAGGCCTTGTCTTATGCGGCAGATGGCAAACCCCTGCCGGGTTGGGCGGCACGACTCAAGAAAGCCCACGGCAATGCTGTCGAAAATCTACCGATCTTTGCCATAGCGATTTTGGTTGCTCACGTGTTGAGCATTTCCACGCCAGTGACTGTATTCGCGGCGCAGACCTACTTGGTTGCCCGGATCCTGCATGCAGTGGGCTATGCGTCAAATCTGCCGCTGGCGCGTACCCTGACCTTCGCTGCAGGCTTGATCGCGACATTGGCGATTTTCCAGGAAATTTTGGTCGCCGTGTAGTAACCAAAATGACCGATTGTTGTGTGAGACCGGCGGTTGAGGTGCAGCGTCAATGGGTCGGTGCATCACAGGCTATATCTGTATGCTCACACTTCAGTCTCACACTTCAGTCTCACCACGATCTATGTTGTAGCGATAACGTTGCAGGTGATTTCAGCACGACTTAAACCCCGCTAAGTCAGCCTGATAGTGAAGTCGATGCTTGGAAATCAGCGGTAAATTGCTGGTGATGTAGCGCCTTTTTGGTCCTCACGAAGTACCAGGCTGGCGCTAAACCAGTGACCGTCTCGTCATCACCGTCAACGCGATGGCGCCTGCCAGAAAGGTACCGATATACACGAGGCTGATGGTTCCGAGGCCAAAGCTTGGTAGCACTGGCGCCATCAGGGTCAAAATGTGAAAGCCAAGTACCAGGATAGCAACGTTAAAAAATGCCAGTTCCTTGGCGATGGGCGTGCTCAGGTCAGGGTCTAGAATCCGCAGCAATAATAAGCCACTGCCCGTGGAACCCGTACAGCAGCCAAAGATCGTTACCGCCCTTTCAACGCTATAGTTTTTCAGCAGGCGGGCAAAGCCAAAGCACAACAGCGCCGTGGTCACTGCAATCGCGATGCAAGTCAGGATGATTGGCAGCAGATAAGCGCTGAGTAGCGAAAACTGGATGCTCATGAGGGTGGCCACCACCATTAAGTCCACCGACGTACCCGTAATGCGTTTCTGAGTGTCGTTATCAATCAGGTGCCCCCAGCCGAGACGGTCAATGCCCGCCCGCAGCAGCACGCAAACAATCAAGCCATGAAAGAAGAACAAGTTGTGGCTGAAGATCAGTCCGAGATTCACGCCGCCCAACTGCCATGTGTTGGCGAAAGGTTGGATGAACGCCAGGTACTGATCGGTGAGCACATAAGCCAAGCCTAAAATCGCCAGATGAAACGTCAGGGAATCGACATTCGCCGCATGGGTCACTTGAGTGCCAGCCGAGACTTTAGATGCAGGTTGCATGATGCCCTTAAGAAACTCCTCATCAATGCGTGCAGTCTTGTTGGCATGGCTGCCGCGCCGAATCGCCTGCCGTGCCATGGGAACACCCACTACAAAGGCGACAAGAAATCCCGCCGAGGCATAGATCAGGCCGAAGTCTACCGCATGTTGAATGCCCAGGGCGCTCTCCCAGATGCCACCCAGGGCCAGCGCCTGGCCTGGTCCTTGCGTGAATCCGTGGGTGGCAATCATGCCGAGAAAATACGACAAATCACCCCCAGTGAGGTAGTTGTAAAGTACGATGACGACTAGACCTACCATAGCCTGCATCACGAGGCTCATAACCCAAATCACGGCCAGCCAGCTGCCACCGGCGACCACGGAAGGTGCCTTGTCCACTCGTGGGTCGCTGCCCGTGAGCACCAATGACATAAAGCTCAAGGTGAAACAATGGAAGGCAAAGACGGTGAAGTCGCTGTTGATCAAACCAAAGGACAGATCAAGATTTATTAACGCGAAACCCAGCAGGCCAGCGATCAGGCTTGCCGGCACCAGTGCCGACTGGATCCAGGTAAAGCGGGCTCGTAAGCCGACACCCGTCAGAATCAGGCTGACCATAAAGGCAAAGGCAATAACGCCAGGAAATGTGGCTGCCATAATTGTTAATCCTGTTTACACATTGAAGGGGGTTACTCTGCCCTCGGTGCGGCAGGTTGACGTTGTGCGGCGTAACACATCGAAGTTCGGCGTTGGTTGCGCCAGTATAGATACGCTAGCGAAATACTGCTCCAGTGCCTTGGCTGCGCTCAGTAACCGCTGGTCTGAATACATGGCCCCGACCACTTGGATACCAAATGGCGTGCCCTGCTCGTCCAGGCCGCAAGGTAGTGCCACCACCGGGTGACCGACGACTGTCAATGACGAGGTCAGCGCTAGCCAGGCCATGTAGTTTTCCACCGGCTTGGCATCAATCTGCTGTGGGTTCAGTTGCTGCCAAGGAAACGGTGGAATGCTGACCCCGGGGCAGAGCACCAGGTCATAGTCGTCAAAGATGCTGCGAAATGCTTGGAATAGTGCCATCTGTCGGCGTCGGGCGCTGGCAATAGCTGCCATGGGCGTTGTCAGAGCAGACCGATAGGTCGCCTGGATATTCGGATTGAAGCCTGCATCCCAGCTGCTGGCCTGATCAATATACTGGGTTACAAACAGGTCCTGGCGCACGTGCCAGTCCACGTCAGGTGCATCCGTCAGGTCGATGTTATGCCAGTCACAGGTACCGAACTGAGGCGCAATCAGGTTCATCCTGTCCGTGAAAGTGCGCCGAATAGTCTCAGATACCAGCACACCACCCAGATCTGCCGTCACCGCCACTCGCAAGCCGCTGAGGTCGACATCATCAAGCTGCGCCAAGTGATTGGCGTCCAACGGAAAAGCCATGGGGTCCAGGCTGGCATTGGCGTCGCGCTGGGCGATCACAGACAGCAGTAGGGCGACATCACTCACTGACCTCGCCATGGGGCCCTGGACGCTATAATTAGTCTGGAGGGTCGAACGACCTTCATTGGGAACAACGCCGGGCGTGGCACGATAACCAACAACGCCGCAGTAGCAGGCTGGAATACGTAAGCTGCCACCATGATCAGACCCTGTGGCCAGCGGCGCCATGTGGGTAGCGACGGCGACGGCCGAGCCGCCAGACGATCCGCCGCAGGTCAAATCAGGGTTGTAGGGATTGCCTGTTGCACCGAACAAGCGGTTGACCGTATTGGCGCCGATGCTGGACTCGGGAATATTGGTCTTGCCGACAATGATGCCGCCCGCCTCACGAATACGCTGCACAATGCCTGCATCCGCTTCTGGAATGTTGTCCGCATAGGCCGCAGAGCCATAAGTTGTGCGGATACCGCGAGTAGCCTGGATATCCTTGATAGCGATCGGTAGACCGTGGAGTGGGCCCAACTCGTCGCCCCGGTTGGCGGCCTGCGTCGCCCACTGTGCTTGTTCTCGGGCCCGGTCATAGACGCGAGTAATCATGGCATTGACCACGGGGTCGACTTGCTCGATCTGCGCGATACAGCTTTCCAGCAGCGCATCGGGCGTCAATTCGCCCTGCCTGATCATTCTAATCGCATCGGTGGCATTCAGCGCCGAGGGTCGCTCGCTCATATCTACCTGTTTTACAGTGCTGTCAGCCTGCAACATACCACTGTGACGGCCCGTTGTGCCAATTGACTTCGTGGCCAGGCGTGACTAGTCTCGATCAATGTATCAACTACTTGAAATAGAACGGGTGAATAGAACGGATAAATAGAACGGATAAATAGAACGAGTGACTTAAATCATGACTGAGCCAACTGCACTGAGCATTGTCCTGACGGGTGGCGCCACCGGCATTGGTGCGGCAACGGTGGCGCGACTGGAGGCCCAAGGACACCAGGTAACTATTCTCGATATAGTTCAGCCTGCAGTCTCGGTTAGCTATATTCAATGTGATCTCAGCGACCCTGCCGCAATTGATCGTGCCATCGCGCAACTGCCGGGTCAGATCGATAGGCTAATCAATGTTGCTGGCGTGTCGAATGCCGCGCCAGACGAAAAAATCTTGCAAGTGAATTTTCTCAGCCTCCGCTACCTGACAGAGCAGCTGGTGCCGCGGATCTCTGACGGCGGCTGTGTCGTCAATGTGGCATCCTCTGCGGGTTATGACTGGCGCAACCGTCAGGCGCTCATCGACGGCCTGTTGGATACGCCTGACTTTGATGCTGGCATGCGGTGGCTACAAGCCAATCAGCCAGCGTGGCAAGCAAACCCGTACAAGTTTTCCAAACAGTGTGCCGCTGCCTATACTTACAGGGCTGCAGGTCTTGGCAGCCAGCGGGGGGTGCGAGTCAATTGCGTCAACCCGGGCTCTACCGGCACCCAGCTGACTGCGGATTTCAAGCAATTAGTCGGCGCGGAAAAGTATGACTGGGGAGTGCGGCAGATTGGCCGCGAGGGCGTGCCTGACGATATCGCAGAGGTGATTGAGTTTCTGGCAACAGGTAATAATCGCTGGCTGAATGGGGTCGAGTTGATCGTTGATGGTGGCTATATCGCCGGTCTGACCGGTGGCTGGATCGACCTGCAACAATCACCCAAGTAATAGAATAAGAGACCAAGTGTGCGTCGATCCCTTTAATCGGGTTTTTGATACAACACGACGAACTGGCTGGTTTTTCCGCGAATCGAAGGGTTATACACATGGGCAGTAAGGGGGTCTTTCGAGTTTTCAAGAAGATCCGACTTGCGCACAACGCTGAGGCCACTGTCAGTCGCCATTTGGGTTGCCAAGCTTTCTTCGATACGGTGAATAGTGCCGCCTGCTTCAAGCCCTGCGTCTTTGGCAGCAATGTGGTCAATGGCCAGGTACAAGCCGCCAGGTTTTAGAATACGATAAATTTCATTGAACGCGGTAGTCGGGTCACCGAGATTAACCCCCTCAGGTGCAAATCCCAGTTCATGAGGTCCCTGAATCCAAGTCACCATATCCATTGAGTTGTCTGCTGCATCCAGGGTATCAAAATTGGTCAGACTCACTCGAACATTAGCTAGCCGGTTATTGGCTGTGCGCAGGTCAATGCGATCGCCAACGAAGCTCATCAGGCCAGGTGCCTCGTGCAGCACAACGCTACCATCGATGCCAACTGCACGGCTGATAATCTCCGTAAAATAGCCTCCGCCCGCTTCCAGTTCAAAGATATCCATGCCGGTCTGTAGACCGGCAAAGTCCAGAATTTCCGCGGGCTTGCGAGTTGCATCGGCAGCGGTGTCGGCTGCTGGGCGGTCTGGGTGAGCCAGCGCTGCGGCGACATCAGCGTCCGCGCCGAAAACAAGGCCGCTGCCTATAGCCAGGACTATCGTTAAACAGCCAGCGGCCCAGTCTCTAATTCTGCTTGTGGTTAAGTCCATGTTCTTTGCCTTGCGTGAAGTAGGGTGCATAAGCACTAATCATAATCACTAATCAGCACCGGGGATAGTTTACCTATTTCTGTCTGCACCTGTACCGAAGTTTTGTCTTAACGGAGCTGTTTCGGAAGAGCTGCGGAGATCGAGTCGATGACGCTGCTATCTACCCGGTTCCATAGCACCGATCCTTGACTTATCGTTTAACGCTGAACTATTATGGTTTAACGTTAAACCAAAAGGAAAACAGATGGCGTTGACAAGGCGGGGCTTTATTAAGGTGGTAGGTGCAGGAAGTGTCATTGTTGGCGCATCAGCTTATGGTTTTGCAACAACCAGGACGCCGCAGGTAGCATTGGCCCCGTGGGGACTTGCTGGCAGCAAAGCCTATACAGACCCGCGTATGCGGGCACTTTCTTACGCAATCCTTGCGCCCAATCCGCATAATCGCCAGCCATGGAAGGTGGATCTAAGCGCGCCAGGCGAGGCGACGTTGTATTGTGACCTCGAACGGTTGTTGCCCGAAACTGATCCACCCAATCGTCAGATCACCATAGGGCTGGGGTGCTTTCTGGAGCTGTTGCGGATGGCCGCCGCTGAAGAGGGCATACTGGCGAAAGTGACACCTTTCCCGCAAGGTGCAGGGGAAGACTTTCTTGATGCCCGCCCGGTTGCGCGCATTCAGTTCTTAACCGGTGAAGCGACGCCTGACCCGCTCTTCAAGCAGGTGATGCAGCGGCGTTCTTTGAAAGAACCGTTTGATACTGAACGCCCGGTCACAACATCGGTGCTCGAAGAACTTGCGATGGTTGTCGACGACACTGTACAGGTGGCCGCGACGAACGATCCCCAGCGGATCAAAGATTTGCGTGATCTCAGCTGGCGCGCGCACTACATCGAGACCATGACGCCACGTACCCTGCAAGAAAGCATTGATTTGATGCGCATTGGCAAACGTGAAATCAATGCAAATCCAGACGGTATCGATCTTGGTGGCGCTTTCCTTGAGGGTTTGTCGCTCCTCGGCCAACTGGATCGCCAGCAACTCGCTGATCAAAAATCTGCGGCCTTCCAACAGGGTATCGATATGTACAGGGCGATGATGTTCAGTGGTATGGGATATATCTGGCTCGGTACGGAAACCAACTCGCGGGCTGACCAGTTGCGCTCCGGTGCCAATTGGCTGCGGGTTAACCTTAAAGCGACAGCATTAGGATTAGGCCTTCATCCTATCAGTCAGGCGCTGCAGGAGTACCCGGAGATGTCGGAAACTTTTGCCGAGATTCATTCGAAACTGGGCGTTTCACTGACCGACAGCAACGGGCCCCGGGTGCAGATGTTCGGACGCCTCGGCTACGGTCCAGCGTTAGCCGAAACGCCGAGGTGGAAGATCGAGACCAGACTGCTATGATTTCATGTCTAACCGTTATTGAAGAGTAAATCAGCAGCAATGACCAAGCATCAGGAAGAGTCAGTGCTCTCGGGATTTTTCACCGAGATAGGCATCATTTCACAACTCTCGTTCAAGGCCTTTGAGCAAGTGTTGCCCCGAGGTTTGACGGTTTCTCAGTTCTCGGTGCTGAATAATCTCTCGCGGCTTGGTGACGGCAAAAGTCCTTCAGTACTCGCCAATGCGTTTCAGGTGACCAAAGGCGCCATGACTAATACTCTGGCAAAGCTTGAAGCCAGTGGTCTTGTGGAGGTCCGTGCCGATGCAACAGATAGACGAGGCAAGCAGGTCTTTTTGACGCCAGCTGGCATACAGGCAAGAACTCTGGCGCTGAAATCTCAGGCACGTCTTCTTGAAGAGTTGATGGGACCCTTCAAAACGACAGACTTTGCCAAGGCAACTCCCTTCCTCGCCAAGTTGCGAGCACATCTTGATGCGGCTCGAGATTGAGTGATGTGCACATGACCACCACAGCGTTGGTAGATAGCTAATCTGCATCGTCAGGCAAGCTGGCGTTGCGGGCCGCGAGGGTGTCTATGTTGAGGTTGTGTACGTCGCGATTAATCTTGTAGGTTGAAACGCACCACAAGCCGATCAGGAATAATGTGCAGTACAGCGGCAGAAATAATCCAGCCAGGTTCATTCTAATGTCATCGGTGACCTGGTCGAGGCTGGTGACGCCGTCAAGCCCCACCAATGACACAATGGTGCCCGCGCCGATGATGCCGCCAGCAGATATGGCCTTGCCAGCAAAGCCTCGGGCTGCATAAAACAAGCCTTCCGATCTTCGTGCTGTGGAGACTTCGCTATCCTCCACCACATCGGCCATCATTGAATCGAGTAATACCCCACCGATGATGCTGCAAATGACCTCGGCGACAATAAACGCGCTATAAATACTCAGACTCAGCCAGCTGCCCAGGCCCGGCCAATAGCCAGACAGCAGCAAGATGTAAGGTATGGGATAGAGGCTGATATTGATCAAAATAGCGCCGATAGCAGCGTTCTTTTTGCCGTAGCGGCCGCCAAAATAGGGCGCGGCCCAATAGGCAATAGCGGGTGAGAGCATGACGCCGATTCCGGTAACGGCAATCTGCTGACCGGAGAAGCCGAAGAAGTAGGTCGTGTTATACAAATATAAAGCTGTGCCCAAGCCGCCGGCGATGCCGACGATGAGTCCGTAGAAGAACAGGGCGGCAAAGTTGCGGTTCTTCACTGACTGAAAGATTTGGCGAATTTCTCGGCCGATCTCCCTAAACTTGAAGCGCTCGGCGGGCTTTGGCAACGCCGCCATGACTTTCTGAGTGCCGAGTGCGGATAAGATAATGACCAGCGCGATGATGCAGGCGCCCACAGTGGCGTAAATAGTGTAGCCGGTTTGGACAGCGACCCCGTAAACTCCAACCCAGAACATAAAGTTCAGGGTGTGCAGCCCATTTCCCCCATACCAGCCAAAGGCATAGCGTAACGCCAGCCACTTATTACGATGATCATAATCTTTTTCGAGATCGGGCAGCATGGCCGTAGACGGCACTTCGAATAGCGTTGTGCCGGTTCTGATGATCATGGCCAGTACCAGAATGTACCAGAAAGCGTTGTTGTCGGTAATTTCAATCACCGGATTAAATAGGGCATAGAAGGAAAATGGCAGGATCAATAGCGCCGCATACATAAACGGATGACGTCGGCCGAGGCGAGAATGGGTTTTGTCTGACCAATGACCGAGTAGCAGGTCAGAGATGGCATCCCAGACCATCGCGATGGCCAGGGCGATAGAAGCCAAGTAGCCGGGTACGCCAAGTACCTGGTTGGCATAGATCAGCAGCAAATAACTGAAGGCGTTGTTCTTGATGCCATAGGCTGCAGAGGCTGAGCCGTAAAACCAGAATATCGCGCGCTTTTCTAAAGGTTTTGTAGTGATAGCAGTTGCCTCTTGTATGGCGGCTTAGCCGGCTCGAGTGATACGTGCTGATGCAGGTCAATTATCTAAGGCAATAATATACACGGTTGCCGAGATAACGAGAAATGCCCCAGGTAGGGCCCCAGACTGGGCCTCAGACCGGGCCTCAGACAGGGCCCCAGACCGGGCCTCAGACAATGCCAGAGCTAAGCTGGGTCAGTATACTGTGAGCTCTAACATTGCCGCGGCCCCTGCTACAGTAGAGCTGATACCGCCGCGCAAAACTCCGTTGTTGTGCCTGTGCCCCCTTGATCTGGCGTTAGCACATCACCTTGCTGATAGACCTGTTCTACGGCTCGTCTGATTCCCTGCGCGGCTTCTGGAAATTCTAGGTAATCAAGCATCATCGCCGCTGACAATAACGTGGCGGTTGGGTTAATAATATTTTTGCCGGCGATATCGGGCGCAGATCCGTGGGCTGACTCAAAATAGGCGTAGTCATCACCATAGCAACCCGATGGTGCCAGGCCAAGACCGCCGATCAGGCCGGCTGCGCCGTCTGACATGATGTCGCCGTAAAGATTCGGCATGACCACCACGCCGAGATCTTCAGGATGAGTGATCATGCGGCACAAAAAGTCGTCGATAATAAAGGTGTTGTACTCAATATCCGGATAAGACAGTGCTATCTCGTTAGCGATGTCGCGAAAATAGCCGTCAGACACATGAAGCATATTGTACTTGCAGGTGACGGTAACTTTTTTCTTGTCACGCTTCCTGGCGAGTTCAAACGCATAGCGCACCACCCGGCGAGTACCCCGTTCGGTAATCGCTTTAATAGCAAATTTGCCAGGTGCCATGCTCGACAATGAGGCCCTGGCATTTCTCGAGGTCAGGTTCAGACCGGCGAGCTCCTCAAGGTCGCCTTCGATACCCAGGTACATATCTTCGAGATTTTCTCGAATAATTACGAAATCACAGTTCTCCGGGTGTGCCAGCGGGCTGTTATAGCCCGGTAACCATTGGCACGGCCGAACATTGGCGTAGGTTTGCTTGCCCCAGCGCAGATAAAACAGGGCTGCTGTGCTGGCACCACTGGTGGAGCCGAAGAAGGTCGCATCGGAGGCGTCGATGGCATCTCGGGTGACGTCGGGGAAAAAATTGCCGGTCTGCTCCATGGCTTCCTGGCCAATCAGCGGTTTGATGAACTCAATGGGCAGTTGGAGCGATTCGAGAATTGCCAGCGAAGGCAGCATGACCTCCGGAGAGGCGTCGTCACCATCAATCACAATTACACGTTTGGAAGTCATTTGGTCACCTCGTTGGTATACCGCTGTATGCTATAAACCCTAAGGATAACAGTGGTATTGATACATGCCCAGTGACAGACGTAGTATAGGCGACGCAGGAGGGAGTCTCATGAGCGAACAGCACATCAACATCGATACTAACTTAGGCCCCGTAGGTGCGGTAGTCACCGGGATTGATCTGGCATTGCCGCTGAGCGACGGGGTGCTCAACGAGATCAAAAATGCCTGGTATCAGCACCATGTATTGTTCTTTCCTGACCAAGACTTGACGCCGACCCAACAGGCGGATTTTGGCGCGAGATTTGGCGAGCTTGATATCTATCCGTTTATGAAGGCGGTGGATTCCCACAAGAATGTGATCCCCATCATCAAAGAAAAGGATGCCAAGATGAATTTTGGCGGAGCTTGGCATACGGATTCCTCGTATCTGCAGAAGCCGCCGATGGCGACCCTGTTGTATGCGGTTGAAGTGCCTGACGAGGGCGGTGACACCTTGTTTGCTGATGCATCAGCTGCCTATGATGATCTGTCGCCTACCTTGCAGCGCATGTTAGAGAGCCATGCCGGCGTGTTTTCGCCGAAGGTAGTTCATGGTCAGGGCGGTGCTTATGCCGATCTGGCGGCAAAGTCTTCTGATCTGGGTGGCGCTTATGGTGGCGCAGACTCGGGTCGTAGCGATTTTGCCGAAAGTGAAGTGGAGCACCCGCTGATTCGGGTCCATCCGAATACTGGGCGCAAGAGTATTTATTGCAGCCGACCCCACACGCACCGCATCAAGGGCATGACGCGAGAAGAGAGCCTGCCCATTTTCGACTTTCTGCAGGCTCATCTGACTCAGGATAAGTACGTCACGCGATTTAAATGGCGTAAGGGCACCCTGGCCATGTGGGACAACCGTTGTCTGTTTCACAACGCCTTGAATGATTATCAGGGGCAGCGCCGGCATATGCTGCGTGTGATTGTTCAAGGCGAGCAGCCCTATTAACGCTGTGTGCCAGGGAGGTCTATGAACGCCAAAACCCCGAGTCTGATTGCCACGGATGCCCTGCAGAAAATCACGGCGCCCCTGTCGCAGGCCTGGACCCTGCCGCCGCAAGCCTATACCAGCTGCGAAATCTTCGCTGCTGAGGTGGATTCAATTTTTTCGAAGGACTGGATCTGTGTCGCCAGAATCGACCAAGTCAAAGCCCCCGGTGACTACATCTGCGCCGATCTACCGTCCCAACCGATTGTGGTCACTCGGGATCAGCAAGGCCAATTGCACGCCCTGTCACGGGTCTGTTTGCATCGAGCCATGCCTTTGGTTGAAGGTCAGGGCAATACCACGCGTTTGGTGTGCCCCTATCATCGCTGGTCCTATGAATTAGACGGCCAACTCCGTAGTGCACCGATGATGACGGGGGTTGAGGGGTTCGTTGAATCCGCCCAGTGCTTGCCGGAACTGCAGCTTGAAGTCTGGCAAGGTTTTATTTTCGTTAATCTCGATCCGCAGGCGCAACCGTTGGCGCCACGACTTTCCGGGCTTCTGCCCCTGGTCTCGAATTACGCCTTTAGCGAGATGCAAGTACTTGAAACGATTGAGTATGATAGTCCCTGGAATTGGAAGATTCTGGTGGAGAACTTTATGGAGGCCTACCACCATATCGGTCCCCATAAGCAGACTTTTGAACCTGCTTACCCTGCTCGCGACGCCGAAATCCTGGATAACGAGGGTCAGCCATGGGTATTCCTGAAAATGCCTGGCGGCCATCGAGTCACCGTCGAGGAAGGCGCTTTCCCAGCACTGACGCCGGCTCAGCAGCATGACCTGATTGCGGTCTGTGTGTTTCCTACCCTGTTGTTTGGCGCCTCGGCCGCGGGTGCTGCCTGGTATCAGCTCGAGCCCTCTGGTGTGGATAAAATGCGTTTGAAAATTCATGGGTTGTACCACCCATCGGTCTCTGGTGAACCCAGTGCTGAAGATCGGGCGGAGGTTGCGGCGATGCTGAAATTGATTCATGAGGAAGATATCGCCGTCAATCGAGGACCTTGGCAGGGATTGCAGGCAGCGATGACAACCCAAGGGCGGTTGAGTCTGTTTGAGCAGGGTATCTGGCAATTGAACCAATTGTGGGCGTCGGGTCTGGGTCTGAAAAAGCCGAATCACTCGGGTTAAGCACAAGGAGTTGATTAACCAATGAGTGCAAAATTACCGCCTGACTTTGGGTTGATGGCGCCGCAGGTCAAGGGCCTCATCGCCGCTGAAAACTTACCGGTGGATTTTGTCGCGGTGGTTGAGCGCTGGTATTTGCCCATAGCAGCGCGAATTGCGCAGGCGCAAACCCAGCAGGCAGGTACCTTGTTGGTGAGTATCAGCGGTGCCCAGGGATCCGGCAAGTCGACGCTGACAGCCTTTTTAAAATTATTGCTGAAGGCCGCCTGGCAGCTGAATACGGCGGATATCTCTCTGGATGATTTTTATCTCACCCATGCCGAGCGCCAACAACTGGCGCTGGCTGAACATCCACTGTTAGCAACTCGTGGGGTGCCCGGCACGCATGACCTGGCGCTGGCAACAGCCGTATTCGATCAGCTGCGTCAGTGCTCAGCATCGCAGCCCTGTCAGGTGCCGCGATTTGATAAGTCCGTGGACGATCGTCGGCCTGCCGCGGACTGGATGCTGGTGGACCAGCGCGTTGACGTCATATTGTTTGAAGGTTGGTGTAACAATGCGCCAGTCGCGACGGCTGACTCACTGCGAGAGCCGATCAATAGGCTGGAGGCCCAGGAAGACCCGAACGGCAGTTGGCGCCACTATGTGAATGCCTGCTTGGGTCGTTACCACCAGGCATTGTTCAGTCAAACGGATCTGTTGGTGTATATCGCGATTCCGAGTTTTGACAAGGTCTACGAGTGGCGTCAATTGCAAGAGCAGAAGTTGGCAGAAAAAGCCGCAGCGAATACTGGCGTTATGGACTCGGTGCAATTGTCGCGCTTCATTCAACACTACGAGCGCATCACCCGGCGCTGCCTTGAAGAATTGCCGCAGACTGCCGATATGGTGCTCAATCTGAATGCCGAGCATGGCGTCGACGGGCTATTATTAAAGCCGCAAGGGTGACAGTAGAACGACTGAGTATTAGCGTCTAGTGACCCAGGTACAGGCGCTTTTTGTTTTCTGCGCAGGTTTGATTGAAGCGGCTTAATGTTCAGCAAAAGGTGTTCAAATGATCAAAAATGTATCGCTGGCAGGGATTGTCTTCGCCATTTTGGTGGGTTGCGCGATTCCCGCTAAAGAGGGTCACAGCGCGATGCAGATGGGGTCCGGGGTGATCGCAACGGATGCGCCGATTGATCTGATTCCGTCAGCGTTGGGCACCTACACCTGGACCGTGAGTACAACGGTGCCAGCAGCCCAAGCCTACTTTAATCAAGGTATGCAATTGCGCTATGCCTACAATGTTAATGAGGCAGCGCGGTCAATGGCGCAAGCCAGACGCGCTGATCCTGACTGTGCGATGTGTTACTGGGGCGAGGCCTTTGCGCTGGGTTCGTTTCTGAATGGTGGTATGACTGCGGCGGCGGTACCGCAGGCATTTGCCGCCATTACTCGAGCGGCGGAGCTGGCGGAAGGTCACGCTGATGGGGTGGAGCGAGCGCTCATACAGGCAGCTGTTGTGCGCTATCCCCAAGACTACCAACCGTCGAATCGCCGGTCAGTGGATGAGGCCTTTGCCGCAGCAATGGCGAAGGTTTATGCGCAATACCCTGACAATCACGAAGTGGCAACGGTCTATGCCGTCGCGCTATTTATGCTCGAGGATCGACACGGAAATCGAGACCTTGCTGACCCAGATTTGATTCGCTTACACGGGGTCCTGACCCGAGTCCTGGACGAAGATATCACCCACCCAGGGGCCTGTCATTTGTATATTCATGCCACCGAATCAAGTCAGGAACCCGGGCGGGCGTTAGCCTGTGCTGAGCACTTTGCCACCACAGTGCCGGTTGCCAGTCATGTCCAGCATATGCCATCCCATACCTGGAATGAGGTGGGTTTGTGGGGTCGCTCAGTGCGTACCAATATATTGGCAGTGCAGTCGGACTTGAAGGCAGGCAAGAACCTGGGGTTTTCCTATGGGCCAACCCACAATCTGCATATGTTGCTGTATTCAGCCTCCTTTGACGGTCAGAGTGCCGTGGCAATCCAGGCCGGCAAGGACTATCGAAAGGTCAGCGGCAATGCTATGTACGAGGTTCTAACCCTCGTCCGCTTTGGCCGATTCGACGAGGTGCTTGAGAATCAACGCCGCCCGAAAGACGCAGTGTCTGCTAGCTTGTGGGATTTTTCGCGTGGCTACGCAAGTCTGAAACAGGGCGACATCAAGACCGCAACGGGATTGCGCGACGAGGTTTTGGCCTTCGCTGCGACCACCGAAGATAAATTCCGATTCCATCCGGCGGGTCAGGTGGTGGGCACTGTAGGGCATATTTTGGCAGGCGAAATTCTTTGGGCTCAAGGGCAGTTGACCGGCGCTATCAACGAATTTGAAAAAGCTGTAGAGATTGAAGACGCCATGGCTTTTGATGAGCCCGAGCCGTTGCCATTTGCGGCTCGACATTGGCTCGGTGCGGCGTTGCTTGAGGCTGGTCGCGGGCGTGATGCCGAGCGCGTCTACGTTGAAGAACTGGCGGATCATCCGCGCAATGGCTGGTCATTATTCGGTCTTCAAGCCGCCCTGACTGCACAGGCCAAAAGTGACCCGGCGGTGGCTCAAGAATTGCTTGACAGCTGGGCAAGGGCAGATGTTTGGCTCACCGCCTCGAGGTTCTAGGTGCGGCGATCTAGTCTTGAGCAGACCAGGCAGCATAGCCGCCGATAAGGCTGTAGACGTTGTCAAAGCCCTGGTCCACCAGCCAAGTGGCCACCGACTGGCTGCTGATGCCGTGGTAGCAGCAAACGACGATGTTGCTTTCAGTCGTGGTCTCGTCCAGCAGTTGCTGCATCGTGTCATTGTTCAAGGTCACGGCGTTCGTGATATGCCCGGCAGCGTAGGAACCTGGATCCCGAGTGTCGAAGATCCGCAAGTCAGGGTCTTCTTGTATCAGGCTCTTCAGGCCTTTGATATCCAAGTGTCGAAACGTCATAAAGGTTATGTCCGGTCATTTGCCAGCTAAAGCGTAAGTCAGCTATCCTAAGCCACCATGAGCCTCAAGTCATGGCTATATGAGTCTTCAACTGAAAAATCGGACGCGCGCTACTTGTCCGTGATGAGGTTAGTGGGTGGGTTCGCAATTATTGTGATCCTTGCGTAGTATTAGGCGAATATCCTTTATTCGAGATCAACACATATGACTATCGTTGTCGTCAAAGAAAGTATTGCAGCCAGTGCAGAGGCCGTCTGGGAAATTCTGGGGAACTTTGGTGGAATTAAAGTGGGGGGTCCGATCACGGCCTTTCATATGGAAGGCGAAGGTGTCGGTGCTGTGAGGACTATCACCATGGGGGGCGGCCAGGTGATTGAGCGGCTTGAAACCTTTGATCCTGAGCAATTGACCTTCAGCTATGTCATCACCAATCAGGATTGTCCGCTGCCAGTAGCTAACTATTCCTCGGTGGTGCAGATTACTCGAGATGGTGTGGATGCGTGCACTGTTGAGTGGACCGGCACTTTTGAGCCTCGCGGCGTGCCTGAAGCGCAAGCTATAGAGATCGTCACGGGTATCTATGCTGGTGGCATCAAGGGTGCAAGCCAAGCGTTGGCGGGCTGAGACTGTGACCGCAGAGCTGACGCCCCGCCACCAGGTGTTCCGTGAGGAGGTGCGTGCCATGTTGGCGGCTGAACTCACCGACGAGATCAAGCAAGCTACGGCACAGAACACAACAGTGTTTGCCGATCGTGAAGTGGCCCTGGCTTGGCAAAAAATTCTGCACCAGCGGGGTTGGGCTGGGGTCGCATGGCCCGTTGAATTTGGTGGTACCGGCTGGGATATTACCCAGCGACATATCTTCGCTCAGGAGTGTACTCGGGCAGGCGCCCCTGATCTGATCCCATTGGGGCTGCGCATGCTGGCGCCGGTATTGTTCCGTTACGGCACGAAACACCAACAGGATTATTATCTGCCAAAGATCCTGACCGGTGAACACTACTGGTGTCAGGGCTATTCCGAGCCGGGTTCTGGATCGGACTTGGCCAGCCTGCAAATGCGGGCGGTTCGCGATGGTGACGACTATATTTTAGATGGCACCAAGATCTGGACCACTCATGCGCATTTTGCCGATCACATTTTTTGCCTGGTGCGCACGGACCCCACCGCCCGCAAGCAGGCGGGTATCAGTTTTATTCTGGTGGAGATGGATAGACCAGGGGTATCCGTCAAACCAATTATCACCCTCGCTGGTGACCACGAGGTGAATCAAGTTTTCTTTGATGCCGTTCGAGTCCCGATCACCCATCGCGTGGGTGAGGAGAACGATGGTTGGTCCGTCGCCAAATATCTGTTGGAATTTGAGCGCGGCGGCGGCACTGCTTCTACCGGCTTGTGGTCGGGCTTACTAGAAACTGAGGCGCTGCTTGATGAGCTGGCGAAAGATCTGACCGCTAACGAGATGGCTGAGTTGCGTGGTCGAGCAGCAACCCTACAGATGGCCATTACGGCGCTGCAGCAAATGGAAGATACGGTGCTGGCGAAGTTGGCTCGAGGCCAAAATCCAGGCCCTAACTCATCTCTACTCAAGCTATTGTCGAGTAATTTGGGTCAGAGCCTGGCGGCCCTGAAAATGTCGACGCTGGCCTACTATGCCGTGCCGGATAATAATCAGCTGATGCGTCTCGGTGAGCCCGGTATCGGTACGCAAGCTGCATGGACCGCCACAGGAACCTATCTGAACAACCGTGCCTCGACGATCTTCGGTGGTTCGAATGAGGTGCAAAAGAATATCATCGCCAAGACGGTGTTGGGCTTGTGAAGCCCTCAGGTCTCGGTGCGCAAGGTAAAGGCCGTTCGTCAAAATTAACCGAGGTATCATCATGAGCCGAATAACACTGAAACAGGATCACGAACTGGACGAGGCGACGTTGAAAAACGTCAAAGCCATAGAAGCTGCCGGTGGAGATTCATCTTTGGCGCGCGGATTGGCCCATTGCCAGCCCTTCTTTAATGACTATTTCAAATTTTATGGGCCGGCGCGCCAGGGTCGATCCATTGATGAGGCGTTGATCGAGCTAGTCCGCTTGAAAGTGGCGCGAGCCAATAATTGCTTTACGTGACTCAATGTACGGCTTCTGCAGGGTGCAGAACACGGTTTAACAGAACAAAAAATAGCGCAACTAGACAGTGAAACCAATGATTTTACTGCGGCTGAACAGCTGGCGGTGGAGTATGCCGAGCGGATGGCAACCGACCACCATAATATCGACTCGAATTTCTTTGCGCGTCTGCATACAGAATTTACAGATGAGCAAATCGTTGAACTGGGCATGATGATCGGCCAGTTTATCGGTTTCGGTCGGTTGTTGATGGTGCTCGACCTAGAGCCGAAATTCTGTGCCGTCGAGGGTGACTGATCACGCAGGTAAGCCTGGTGACGCAGCTTAAGTCAGTTGTTTGTCTCGGTAATCCTTTCGTTCTCGGGTGCGTGTCAGTAGTGCCATTTTGTTGACCAGAAGGGACACTGTCGAGACGATAGTAGACTTTTTGGTGTGAGGTAGAAAGGCTCGATGAGCGGTCTCGAAGGTTGGATTTATCAGCACCATAACGCCTGTTGATCAGCCTTGATAAGCGCCAAGGAACTTGCTTTCAGCCCTTAAGTAGTGGGGCTATGCCGCGTTCGGTGAGTGCTGCAAGATTAACTTGGGAACTGCTACACTGGAAAAAAATTCAAGGACTGTCTCCATGAGTGAAGCCACCCAATTATGGCCGCCCGCACCTGATCTGCGCCGAGATGAAATACGATTTAGTTTGAATGGCAATGACTTTATTGGTCATCTAGTCGCGCCACCGTTAGCGGTTGGTCCTCGGCCATTAGTATTAGTTATTCATAACTACCAGGGACTAAAATTTTTTGATGTTGATGTCGCCGAGTATTTGGCACGAGTGGGCTATGTGGGACTGGCGATCGATATGTATGGCAACACCGTGCCGGCAGACGAGCGCATTTTTCCGACGGATGTGAGCAAGATCGCCGACTATCAGAAGCGGTGTTTTGAAGGCATGGTGGCTATGGACCATGACCCAGCAGCATTTCGAGAATTACTCGATGCTTGGTTGACCCGAGGTTTAGCCCATGAGAGCGTCGATCCAGCATTACCGCCCGCAGCCATTGGTTATTGTTTCGGCGGTATGGCCGTACTGGAAGGCGTTCGCGGCGGCTTGAATCTGGGTGGCGTAGTGTCGCTGCACGGTTTGTTGCAGACTGGGGAAGATCCGAACCCGGCCAAATATGGTGTTTCACGGCCCTCCGTCAAGGCCTGTGCGAACCAATACAACACTCAAACCATCGTGGTAATCGAGAACGGCGCGAATGACGAATTGGTGCCTGAGGCCAGCAAACTGCGGTTTTTCGCCGAAATGGACGAGGCCGGCGTTGACTGGGTCTTCCACCAATATGCGCAGACACCCCATGGATTTGCCCTGCCACCCACATTAGGGCCGCCGGGTCGGCTGTTTGAGACAGCCGATCGGCGTTCGACCATGAGTATGTTGAACTTGTTTCGAGAAATATTTCCGAATGTCTCGCAGAACCCTGTGGCCCACAACGCCTCGGGCACGGCAATACCTTAGGTGTTGCGCCTGCAAAGGATTAATAAATCGGTTGTTAGTCGGCCGTGAGGGTAATTGATGATCACTGTTGAGACTGGTACGAATGAACTGCTGTGTCACATCGAAGATCGGGTGGCGACGCTGACCCTGAACAAACCGAGCAAGAAAAATGCGCTGGGTGACATACTCACGCCCGCCTTACGCCGAATGCTTGCAGTGCTCGAATATGATCAGCGCGTCGGTTGTATTCTGCTGACGGGTGCCGGCAATGCGTTTTGTTCGGGTGGTGATATCAGTGGCATGGGGGGCGCGGCTGGCCCGTCGACGACGACAGCCGAACGGGTGGCTGACCTGACGCACAAACAGGTAACCTTGACCCAACGTTTATTCGAGCTTGATAAGCTCACCATAGCCGCGCTGCCGGGTGCCGCCGCCGGCGCAGGGTTGTCGATAGCGCTGGCCTGTGATCTGCGAGTTGCCGCTGACAGTGCTTTTATGGTCACCGCATTTGCCAATATTGGCCTGTCTGGCGATTATGGTGGTACCTGGTTTTTGCCCCGTTTGATTGGCTTGGCAAAAGCCAAAGAGCTGTATTATACGGCTGACCGAGTGACCGCCGATGAAGCTGCCCGTTTGGGTCTGGTGAATAAGGTATTTGCCGACGTGACCTTCAGGCAAGACGCCTTTGATTATGCAAAGAAATTGGCTAACGGTCCAACTCAGGCGCTGGGCCGAATGAAAAAAAATCTGAATGCTGGACTTGATCAGAGTTTGACGGCCAGTCTTGCTTTAGAAGCGCAACACATGATCGCCAGCGGTGGCACCGAAGAGTCCCGGGAAGCCATTCGCGCCTTCATGGAAAAACGACCACCCCAGTTTGATCGCGGTGAGCCCTCAAGCTAACGGACTGAAGTTACACCGCCAGTACCGTTCGTGTATGTAATCCCATTATCCTTCGAGTAAAATTTTCATGACAATAACGATACCCGATAAACCCTTGAGCCGTACCGATGCGCTTAAACAATTAACCGCGCCCGGTCAGCCGTTTGCAATGCAGGTATTGGATATTGGTGGTACCCCTTGTCGCGTCTATGTAAACGCCCCGAATTCATTGCGAGAATTATTTGCCGAGAATCGCAGTGATGAAACATTTTTTGTCTATGAAGACGAGCGTTACAGTTTTGAAGATATGTATCAGCGAGCGTCTACTATCGCAGCGACACTGGTGAATGACTTGGGTGTCAGTCGTGGTGATCGGGTTGCGATCGCAATGCGCAACTATCCGGAATGGATCATGGCATTTACAGCGATCACCTCTATCGGCGCCATTGCCGTGGCGATGAACGCTTTATGGGGCCCAGAAGAAATGGCTTATGGTTTGAGCCATAGTGGCGCTCGACTCGTTTTTGCCGATCAGGAGCGAGTCGACCGACTGGCACGCTGCGAGCCGTCTCTGGATATCGATATTATCGGTGTTCGCCTGAATGAACCCGTGCCGCCTGGCGTGCGTTTGATCTCCGATATTCTTGCTATGCCCGCGGCGATGCCCGTGGCTGAGATTGACCCGGATGAGGATACGCTAATACTGTATACCTCAGGATCTACCGGTCATCCCAAAGGGGCTGTGTCGAGCCACAGAGCGGTGATATCGGCCTTGCTATCCTGGGAGATAGATGCTGCTGCCAGTGCGCTGATCAACAATACCGAGCCCCTAGTGTTACCTTATCAAATCGCCACCCTGTTGGGTGTGCCCTTGTTTCATGTAGCAGGATCTCATGCTGTGTATCTATCTTGCTATCGAAGTCAGCGCAAGCTGGTGGGAATGTACAAGTGGGATGTGGAGACCGCAGCCGAGTTGATTGAGCGGGAACAGATCGCTAGCTTCGTGGCTCCGGCAGCAATGACCGGTGACCTGGTGGAGGCGGCGTTGAGAACCCACCGTGATTTGAGTTCCCTGCTGGTGGTTGGCGGTGGCGGAGCGCCACGAGCGCCCGATCAGGTCAAGCGTATCGCAACGACCTTTAAGCAAGCCATTCCAAATACAGGTTGGGGGATGACGGAGACGAATGCCATCGGCACGGGTATTTCTGGCCAGGACTACCTTGATCGTCCAAGCAGCTCCGGTCGAGTCGCCGCCGTGCTTGATGTGGCTATCATGGACGAGGCGGGTAATCACTTGCCCCAGGGCCAACGTGGCGAATTAATGGTTCGTGGCACCTCGATGATTCGGGGCTACTGGGATAATCCTGCGGCGAACGCGAGTTCTTTCACAGATGGCTGGTTCCATACGGGCGATGTGGCTTATCAGGATGAAGAAGGCTTTGTGTTTATCGTCGACAGGCTCAAACAACTGATCATTCGAGGTGGCGAGAATATTGGCTGCGGCGAGGTTGAGGCGGCGCTGTTGAATCATCCGGATGTGATTGAGGCGTCAGTCTATGGTGTTCCCGATGAACGACTAGGGGAAGAGATCGGTACGACGATTTATGTGCGTAAGGCCGTGGATGAAGAGGCGCTGCGGGGCTTCCTGGTGGATCATCTGGCGCGGTTTAAGATCCCGCGCTATATCTCGTTAACCTTTGAGACGTTGCCCCGTATCGCATCCGGCAAGATCGATAAAATTGCGCTGCGAGCTAAGCATAGCAAGGGACTGGGTCTTTGATGCACGAGGTCTTTAAGCGTCTGGATTATTCGGCGTGTAGCTTCGCGAGGTAAGTAACGGCAGTGTGCCGAGCTTATTTCCAGGCGAAAACCGGCTGGTCGAAATGCTTTACTCGCGTGGGGTTGCCCTGCAGCGCGACTTCTCGAAACTGGTAGAGCACGGCAGCGGTGGGTGAATAGATGCGATCGTCCAGGTAATTCATGGATAAGACTTGTCGGTCGCTCTCGGGAATGTTTTCCAGATTTGGTGAATCTGAGCGCATGAGTTCCGAGAATGTGAAGGCATGGATAGATTCAACCTCGTCAGGATTGGGCATGAGATTGGCGTCCTCGATATCGGTCCAGACAACCACCGGGGTAATGATGAAACCGGAACGCGTCACATAATCGTCCAGGGTGCCGAGTACCGCTGAAGCGTCTAGATCCAGATTGACCTCTTCTGCAAGCTCACGCAACGCGGCACCGGTGGCCGTCTCGCCGGCGTCGATGCGGCCGCCGGGCAGTGCCCATTGACCACCATGGTCCCGCAGCCGAGGCGCACGGCGGGTGACGATCACGGCGCCCTGATCTTCGTGGCGGAAAATCGCCAGTGCAACAGCGGCGCTGCGCAAGGCGAGCTCGGCATGCCGTCGGTCTTTAAAGGCGTCGACGTTGCCCGCGATGTGTGTGCGCAGGCGAGAGGTGAAACTAAAATCTTCGATCGGATGCATGGCGTGAGGTTAACTCGAAAGCCGATGCCTGTAAAACAGCCGCCTGAATCTCCTGTCGAAGCCTAACTATCGAAGCCTAACTCGCTATATGCTGCTGGATCCTACTGCTGGTTTGCGCGTCGCGACCAAGGGCTATAGAAAGCCAGAATAGGGTGCTAAAGTGGTTATCGGCTGATGACCGAAGCAAGGACCAGCGTTGATACAGTGTTTATAGTGTAGGGGTTATAGCGCTGGGGTAACGTTATCCGTGTGCGGCGTTGCGATAGAGCGATTTGCCTAAGGCTCGATTGCCTGAGTGTCAGGCTTCGAACCATCAACATTTTTTTGTCGGCGGGGCGATTCATCAACGAAACACATGGCGATTTAGTGTTGTTCATACTTGGAGTAAGTTATGCGACTGACACCGACTGATGCAGCATTTATTTATATGGAGTCTGCCAGCGGCCCCATGCACATCTCATCGGTTTACGTTCTTGATGGCGAGCTGACTTACGACCAACTGCTGACGCGATTTGAAAAACGAATTCACTTGATTCCAGCCTACCGGCGGAAGTTGCAGCTGGTGCCGCTGAGTCTGGGTCATCCGGTTTGGGTCGATGACCCCGAGTTTGATCTGACCCATCACGTCGTTCATCACCACGCCCCAGCGGGTAGCACCCTGGAGGAGGCGATGGATGTCGCCGTGGCGTTGAATGAGCCAATGTTGGATCGAGACCGGCCGTTGTGGAAGATGATCTTGATTGAGGGTGTGCCCGGCAAGACATTGTTGTTGCAGATGACTCACCACGCGATGATTGACGGTGCTTCGGGCATTGAATTAACCATGGTGCTATACGATCTCGACCCCCGCGCCGGGGAACCCGTGCCACCCAATGAGCCATGGACACCCGAACCTATGCCCACGGCTGCACAGTTGATGAGTGATGCCATTGCAGAAAATATGCGCCACTTCAACACCGACAACCCATTGCAACTATTGGCCCGCGCAGTCAATAACTCAAAGATGCTGGCGAAAGCCGCGGAGGTTATGGGCCGTTTCGTGCAATTGCCCGTGATAACGGCGCCCTTTAATGCCGGTGCTGTGGGGCCTCAGCGTAAAGTGGGTTGGATGCAGAAACCGTTCGCCGACATTCGAAATATCCGCAAACACCTTGGCGGCACCATCAATGATATTGTGCTGGTGGTCGTATCCGAAGCGGTAGCGCGATATTTGCAGTCTCACAATGAGCACGTAGATGGGCAGTATATGCGCATTATGTGTCCTGTGAATGTTCGAACCGAAAGTCAGGAAGGTGCGTTGGGGAATCAGGTGTCGGCGATTTTCCCGCGTCTGTCGGCCCAGCCAATGGATTGCCTGCAACGGTTGAACGCCGTGGTTGCAGAAACTGAACGTATCAAGCGAGACGAAGAAGCTCAGGCGTTAACTGTGATGCAAGACAGTATGCCAAATATACCCCCTGTAGCCATGTTGGCGTCTCAGCTGATTGGTACGCCCCTCGATCCGACTGTTCTCGCTGCGCGCTTTCTGGCGCCTGTGGTACCTAGTGTGGGTGGTTATCGACCGCCGTACCTGGGCTATAACTTCACCTGCACCAATGTTCCTGGCGTCCAGGTGCCGCAGTATATGTGTGGCTATGAGGTAACCGATACTATTGGGCTACTGGTGCTCAATGGCAATGTAGGATTTAGTATCACTATATTGAGTTATAACAAAAAGCTCTTCTTTAGCTTTATCTGTGAACCAAGGCTGTTGCCTGATCTGGACTATATCGTTGCTGCGGCTGACGATGTCTTTCAGGAGCTGTTAGCGGCGGCTGCGACAAAGAGCCAACTACGCCAGGGTTAAAGCAACCCGTGGCACTGGAGAAATAATGACTGATTCAAGCAACAACTATCCTAAGTCTATTACGTTGTTCGATGGTGCCAAAGTAGAAATACGTTATATGACGCTTGCCGATCGCGATGCGGTGCTGGCCTTTGCGCGAGGCCTGGCAGAGGCAGATATGCTGTTTTTGCGGGTTGATATTACTCAGCCAGAAGTGGTCGACAACTGGATGCAGAATCTGCAGGCAGAGATAACTACCACGCTGGCCGCCTACGATGAGGAAGGCCTCATTGGTTACGCCAGTGTGCATAGAAATCCAGCGCCATGGACCCGGCGGGTGGGAGAATTGCGGGTCAACGTGAGTCAAGCGTACCGGGCTCGCGGGCTAGGCAAGAACCTGACTTCAGAAATTTTCAGCGTTGCTCGAGGGCTTGGGCTTAAAAAATTAATGGCCAATATGACTGCCGACCAACATGGTGCCCAAGCGGCATTTCGGCGCCTGGGTTTTGTTCCGGAAGCTGTTTTGGCTGACTATGTAGAAGATCGAAGAGGGATGTCGAGGGATCTAGTGATCATGTCCTTTGACATTAACGGTCATTCCGACAGTATCGCCGATCCAGTTCGAATCTAAACTCTTGGGGTTTGGAAAGAGACTTGGCTTGGCTGGCGCTCATGCTAATTTGATCGAGCGGCTAGTCACTCCAGAGATTGTCAGAGTCTAATAGGCTCGTCTTGATAGATCTGCGGCAGACTCAGTGATTCTAGCGATACTCCACCTGACCATCGCGGTGGACCATATGTAACGTCATGCCGCTGCGTGCGAGTTCTTGTTTGCGCCAGCGTGCTGTCTGTGACTTACGCGCGAATTTAGCCCGCTGTCGGCCCCACCAATTGAGTCCCAGCTTGGCATACAAGTAGCGATGATCACCGAATTTCGTGACGCCCTGTTCGCGCTTCATAGCAGACTGGGTGATCGAGCCAAAGTGATGCATGAGGGCGGCGCCAACGCAGCCGACCTTGAGTTCGTGGCGAGTGCAGCGAGCGAGAAATTCTGCATCCTCGCGGCCAAATAGCAATCGATCAGTATCGATGAAACCAATCTTTTGAAACACTTCGCGCCGAACCGAAAAGCACACGCCGTGGAACCAGCCGACGCGTACGGTGTTTTGCATAGTCTGCAGAAAGGTTTGCGTGAATTCATTGAGGTCGTAATCAAGTTCAAATTCCACCATCGATGGGCTGACCACATCCAGGTCGTATTTCTCGGCAGCCGCAATTTGCGCCTCGATAAAATTGTGGGTGCAGATGATATCGTTGTTCAGTAGTACAACCCAATCACTGGAAGACAGCAGGGCGCCCTGAGTCCAGGCGCCACCGCATCCCAGGTTGACTGGATTGATCACTGACCGAATGTCATTGCGAGTCGCCAACCAGTTGGGCGTGTCGTCAGTACTGCCGTTATCAATGATCAATAATGACTCGGGGGGTACGCCATTGTCGATTAAGCTCTGAACACATTGTTGCGTATAGTGCAGCTGATTGAGCACGGGGATCACAATGGTATAACTTATACCGCTCGTCATAGTTCTGTCCTTAAATACACAGGTGAGACCGACATCAAAAAATTAACGGTTTTGCCGAGCTCTAAAAAGCACAAATTTACTGTTTGAGGCCAGCAATTCCAAGTCGGAAAACCAGCGTTTGAGTTTGATATGATAACCCAGGTGACGATTGCCCACGACCCACAATTCTCCATCTTTGCGCAAGACTTGAGCGGCGTCCTGAAACATGGTCAGGGCCACGGTATCGCCAATAGCATGACTTTGATGAAAAGGTGGATTGCAGAGGATCAGGTCGGCTGAATTGTGTTCGAAGCCGGAAAGACCATCGCCCAGATAGAAACGCCCGCGCTCGAGCGACGGGTTTATTTGCGTAAAATTGTCCCGTGCAGATTCGATGGCCATATAAGATTCGTCAATGAAATGCACATTGGCTTCTGTGTTGCTTGCGCCGGCAGTTAATCCGAGAATACCGTTGCCACAGCCAAGATCAATAATATCTTGTTGGTGGGGCTTGAGAGTCAAGTGTTCGAGCATGAACCGCGTGCCGATATCGAGCTTCTGGCGAGAAAAAACATTGGCATGGTTGCTGATATTGAACGGTGTCCCGACGAGTGGCCAGCGCGTGGGGTAAGGGCTGTCAGCACGAGGTAAATTGTTATCAACCGTGACCTCTATCAATTGGGCTTTTTTTCGTGTCGGGCCGGTCTGCGTCGGGCCGATAATACGTTCCAACATTTGCCAGACGGCGCTGGTCATTGCTTTTGCCATGCCTGCTAGAATCACGCGGCTGTCGGCTGCTAACAAGGGCTGTAAGCGGCACAACTGATCCTCGAGCAGCGCTAGAGTCTTGGGTACCTTGATGATGGTGAGCTGGGGACAAAAGTTCGGTGTTGTGGTGCTAGGCAGGGACATGACCTGCGCTGCATTGAGCTGATTAGTCGCAAGGTTCGCGCGCAAGCCTTCATGGGCAAGCCAGGAATCAGACCAATTCACCGGTGCTAACTCGTTCAGCGCGGTTGAGAGCGCACCGAAACTATCGTTGGCAATCAGCGGGCGCCCTGGGGCAGGTGGGCGCTCAGAGAGGTGCTGCAGCACATACTCGTCAGCTGCATCCCAGGCTCTTAACAACTCTTTTTGACGTTGAGGAAAGCGCGACAGAATCCATTTGCCCGAGGGCGCGCTCAGCAGCTTCTCGGTCATAGAGGAGGTCTGCTGCGATAGCGTTTTACCGACATTTCAAAATGTTGGAAGCGGGTAGGATTACTCACTAGGGTCCAGGCGAACAAAATATCTGGGTGGAAAGCCGGTCAGCAGACGAAAACCGAAGCTGGTTGGATTGTCCGCCGCGACGCGTTCATGCTCGGCGCCCATCACCGGCACGGCTCGATAAGAACGGGGAGCTTCAGCAGGTAACGCGACCATAATCTCTGGGTTCGCGAGAGCCTGGTGGTACCACGCGCGGGGCCAGTGATTTGCTGCCACATAAAGCTTGCCGTCGCTGACTAGACGGGCAATCACGCGGGCATGCGCTGCACCTTCTGCATCGGTCGTAGTGACCACAAGGGTGCTCTGGCTGCTGGGTTGGAAGTAACCGATCAGGGATTCAAAGGCGACGATGACGCCGACATAAACCACCACCAGGATAGCTAAAATTTTTACCCCTTGCATGCTCATCTCCCGAGCTTGATCATCGATAAATGGCAGTTTACGCAGAACTCTCGATTAATTCAGTAGTTGTCTGCCCACGGCCGTTGATGTCAGGCCCGCATGTGTCTGCTAGCCAGTGAGTCTTGCATGCAAGGTGCGTGCATTGATGACGCCATGTTCCATAAAGTCATCCACCACCACTGCAAATTCATCAGGCACATCTCGGGGTACGCCGTGGCCGACCCGGCTGAAGACATGAAGTGTGCCATTGGGCAGTAATTGCCAGTCATTGACGTTCGCCACGCAGAGTCCGTCGGCGGCGCCGGCAATGATCAGTGTGGGGGTTGTGAGGTCTGGTAGTCGATCAGTGACATCAAACTCACCCATGGAATGCCAGGAATCAACATAGTGTTTGTCGGAGACAGAAAGGGCGCGGTCAACGCCGAGGATAATGTCGGCATCAGAGGCGCGTAGTCGGAGTAACTGCCGTTGTTTGATCATCGTGTCGCGACCCGCCGGCGCGGCGCGTAAGGCCATGCCCGACTCCAGTACCTTTGGGTCGGCGTGAATTCCGCCCGCGGGTATTGGTGCAACCAGTATCAGCTTGTTCAGTCGTGCCCCATGCTCAATCCCCAGTTGATAACCGACACCGCCCCCCATGCTATGGCCAACATAGGTAAATTTGTCCAGTCCCAAAGCGTCAGCCATGGCGATAACATCATGGGCATACTGGGAAATGTTATGCCCGTCTGCCGGATGTTCGCTGTCGCCAGCGCCTCGACAGTCCATGACGATACAGCGGTATTTGTGCTGTAGTCGCGGCGCTATTTCGTCAAGCCAGACATCATGCGCCCCGGTGTAGCCATGGTGAAAAATAATCGGTTCGCCAGCGCCTCGTTCGTCATAGAAGAGTTCGACGCCATTGATGGTTTGCTTGGGCATGAGCGATTCTCATTTAGGTAGGATTGTTTGAACATAACAAATACCAAGGACTTTGGCGATTCACCAAACAGAGATTTTTTCTGACAGTATTGTAGAGGCGAGTGACGAGCGCCAAAGGTGATAGTGATTGTACCCTGGCAGTTGTTAAGGCATATTGATTATCGGTCAATATCTACTTCGAGAAGTTTTATGTCTGGCTTTACTGATCCCTTAATTTTGCTCGGTATCCTGGCGTTGCTGGTAGTCATTTCGGAATGGCTTGTGGCACATACCTCGCTGCGGCATTTGGGTACCGCGTTATTGGTGATTGTTCTGGCGGCCTTGGTTGCCAATTTAGGGATTATTCCCGCCGCCTCTTCAGCCCCGCCACTGTACGATGGCATTTTTGCATTCTTGGCCCCGGTGGCGATATTTTTTCTACTTCTTGAGGTTAACCTGCGAGACCTCAAGCGTGCCGGGCTGCCGATGGTCTTTACCTTCTGCTTAGGGGCTCTCGGTACCGTCGTCGGCGTCTTGGTCGCCAGTCTGGTCGTTGGTACTGAAGGTGCCTTCGGCGATCTCTATTACGCGATCAATGGTATGTTTACCGGTACCTTTATCGGTGGCAGCCTCAACTTTAATGCGATTGCGCTAAATTATGATGTGACCAAATCCGGTGAAATCTACGCCGGAGCCGTGGTGGTCGATAATATTTATACTATGGTCTGGATGCTTGTGACCCTGGCGCTACCAAGAATATTTATGGCCGCAAAACAGTTGGTGGGTAACGATGCCGTAGTTGGTCTGCTCCATCCGCCCCATGCTGATGAGGATACCGTGTCCCCCTGGGATCTTGCGGTATTGATGGCGCTCGGTTGTGCAGCTTTGGCGTTCGCAAATTTTTCGACGAATTGGTTGCTTGTTCAGGGGATCAATCTGCCGATGATTATTATCCTCTCGACTGTAGCCTTGGTCTTGGCACAGTTTCCTGCCATCGGTGCCTTGCGTGGTAGTCGAACGATTGGCTTGTTCGGCGTTTACCTGTTTCTCGCTGTTATTGGTGCCTATGCTGAGTTCTCGGCGCTGGCAAATATTGGCGATCTCGCCTACTCATTAGTCTTGTTCGTGGGCATCATACTTACCATACACGGTGTGGTCATCTTTGGCGTGGGCCGTCTCTTCCGGCAAGACTGGGAACTACTGGCGATCGTGTCGCAGGCTAATATTGGCGGCCAAACAACAGCCATCGCCTTGTGCCGGACGTTCAACCGACCTGAGTTATTTTTACCGGCGATTCTTATCGGCAGCTTGGGTAATGGCGTAGGTACCTATGTCGGTTTCCTGGTCGCAGAGTTCAGCCGTTGAGGCGGAGTTAACGGGAGGATGGGTCAAAATTTGGGCCAAGAAAAGAGCCTGGAGTGCCGCCATGACCCAGTGATTTCAGATTGCCAGATCGAATACGTAGATGTCAGAGCCATCTCGCCTGCCCTTGGTTGAGGCGGTTATGCGGGCGTCTCTAGCGTTTGAATTGTCTGCATTACGTACCACCAGTATGGCGGTTGTATTGGGTTCCTTATCTACGGATGTGGGCAGAAGCATGCGTCGTTCAGGGGCAATAGCATCGATTTTACCGTCGTAAAACACAACATAAGCCATAGCCGAGGGCTGGATGCGACTGCCCGTAGTGAACGCCGGACGGTTAGCCATGGCCGCGATACCCAGCGCTAGGGCTGCCAGTCGCTCGTCGGGAAAGGAGCGGTTCTTAATGATGTCATCGAACCTCATCTTATTACCACTGACCTTACCTTTGACTTCATAAAAAGCCATATAGGGGGTCTCGAGTACTGTCTTGGCCTCCTGATCCTCGAGCAGGCTTTCGATCAATTTGTTGGGTACCTCGTCATTGCCTCCCAGGGTATTGGGCTCGAAGCTGGCGTTGGCGAAAGACACGCTGGAATACATCAGAAACGCACAGACCGCTAGTAATTGCTTCATATGATGGCTCTTTGTTCGTTGATGAATTAGGTGTGGACGACTGTTCCTGCGAAACGGAACTCCATGACTGCAGCGCAGAGACAGCGTTGTAGTTCGCAGTGGCAATAGAACCTGCTTGGCGCCTATTCTGGCCGAATGGGCTACCTCGACACAGGTATTTCCGATGAGTCGAGCGTTAGCGTAGTTAAGATGCTGAGGATCCCTAACTCAGACCGTGAAAAGCCAAATGAATAGGATTCCCCAACGAACTGCATGAGGTCGCTGGGGTGTAGTTTCCGGCAGGTGGTTCGTGAAACGCTAGCCGCGAATGGCTTTGATCGTGCTTTGCGCCCACTCTTCGCTGAGCTCCCAGAGCCGCGTCGCGACCGTCTCATCAGCGGCTTGCGCTGACATAGTGGCTGGTTGGCAATGCGAGAAGTACAGGCCGGCGATCTTCTTGGGATTGCGCTCGACCGCACAATACACGGTGGTCGCAGCACCTTGGTTCACATTTTTGGTCAAAGGGCTGATGAGCTTCATCAGGATTCGCATGAAGGCTGAGCCACGACCGATGTCAGTCGTCACCAGCGTGCCAGGATGCAATGAACAGGCGCTCAACCCCTGTTTGGCATAACGTCGCTGCAGCTCATTTGCCATCAGCACATTCGCCAGCTTGGCCTGGCCGTAGGCAGTCCAAGTACGAAATGTCTCGTGAGTCAATGGAAAACGGTTGAAGTCGAGCGTCTTCGGCGCCCGATGGGACTCGCTTGAGACCATGACGACTCGAGATTCCAACGCGTTAAGTAAGCGCGGCATCAGTAGTTTTGTCAGCAGGAAGTGCCCAAAGTGACAGACGCCTACCGTCTGCTCCAGACCTTCGCGAGTTGGCTGGAAATCAGTGCTGATAAGGCCAGCGTTGCAGATCAAGATGTCGATTTTCTCAGCGTCGAGCTTTTCTGAAAACGCGATAATGCTGCTCGCGCTGGCCAGGTCCAGCGGCAGAAACTCAACCTGGCAATTCGGGTGTAACTGCCGCGTTTTCAGCACCGCGGCTTGGCCTGTGGTCGCCGACCGACAGGCAAAAATTACATGGGCTCCGGCTGCCGCCAGGGTTCTCGCTGTCTCAAAGCCGATGCCTGTGTTGGCACCTGTCACGATCGCGAGTTTATCCGATAAGTCTAGACTTGCGACGATCTGGTCGGCAGAGGTCCTGGCGTTAAGTGCTAGCATTTTGTTCTCTGAGTCACGCAAAGGGGCCAGCTTAATAGTTACGGGGGCGCAATTGCAACGTTGGCATAGCGCCGATGAGCGCTCAAGGTGGACAGGGTGTCACGGGAGGGCTGACTCGGCTTTGAGTCAGCCTATTTGTTCGTCAACATGGCTTATGTCAGTTTGTTGGATAGACATCCGCTGGTGCCCCTGGGCTTCTTGTTGCTGAACTTAGCCTAACCGGTGCCAGCCACTCTTGAAGAAAATGAGTGGCGCGGAATCGCGGCAGCTGGCCACGGGTCTTGCATCTTGGATTCTAGAGAGCCTCGTTTACGCCTCGAATCATCGCCTGGTGCGCTGGTTGATCAACGAAGGGGGGGTTATGATCTTTGCTTTGCACTGAGAAAATAGAGATGGTTATTCTTCCAAAAAGCGACACTATCGCCGAGACAGATACGGCAGAATTGATCGTTGGTTGGATGACTTGCCTATCGAACCATCTTTCGAACCATCTTTCGAACCATCTTTCGAGCTATCTCGAGTCTCATCAGCGTTGCCGAGCACAACACTATGCTAAGGGAATGTTTTCGCTTGGAGCAAGCCAATGAATGACAGTACCGCCACATCAGCAAGCTCTAAAGAGGCTGATATCCTGGTGATTGGTGCCGGTGTCATGGGTATGACCATAGCCCAACGATTGCTCGAAGCCGGTCGCTCCGTGATATTGGTAGACCCGTCTGAGCCTGGCAGTGGTGCTTCTTACGGCAATGCGGGCACTATAGCAGACTATGCGATTATGCCCGTGGGTTCTCCTGCGGTGCTGCGCAATTTGCCCGCACTGTTGTTTGATAAAAATAGCCCCTTGTCGATTCGTAGAGCGGCACTGTTTACCTTGGCACCCTGGCTGATACGGTTCTTTTTTCAATCGTTTCCAGGCGCGACTCAAGGGAATATTCAGGCTTTGGCGAATATTCTGGCTGATGCGGCTCCTCGTTGGCGGGCGTTGGCGGAGCAGATTGGTGCCCGGTCGCTGGTCCGAGCCCGTGGCTGCTTCTATCTTTATGATGATCCGGCGAGCTTCGATCGGGGCAAGCAAGATATTGCCTTCCGCCGGTCGATGGGTATTAACGGTGAGATGCTCAGCCCCCAGGAGCTGAGCCAATTGGAGCCGAATCTGCCAGAGATCGATGGTGGTGCTGCCTATTTTCCGGACGCAATATTCTTAAGTGATCCGGGTCAGGTGATGACGCGACTGTATCAGTTTATCCAGGCTGCAGGAGTTGAGTTCCATCAATCCGCCGCTCTACGCATTGAGCGGCAGTCAGGCGGCGTGCGGGTGGTGCTGGCAGACAAGTCGGTCGTTCGCGCGCGGCAGGTTGTGATTGCTGCGGGGGCCCATTCCCGTGACTTGGCTAAACAGGCGGGGGATCGCATACCCTTGGATACTGAGCGCGGCTATCATCTCGAATATGACCTTGCCGAACCCTTGTTGCAGCGACCAGCGTGCGCCAATACCCAGGGCTTTTATATGTGTCCCATGACGGGCAGGTTACGGGTGGCGGGTACGGTTGAACTGGGCGGCTTGAGTCCAACACCGTCACAGCACCGACTGGATACCTTGGAACGCGGGATTAAGCAGTATTTTCCAGACTTGGGTAAACCCAGTCGAACCTGGCTGGGTTTTCGGCCTTCCATTCCCGACAGTCGGCCCGTGATTTCAGCATCTCGTTCAGGTAACGATGTGGTCTACGCCTTCGGTCACGGCCATATTGGCCTGACCCTCGCCCCCGTTACAGCGGCGATGGTCAGTGCGCTGATCGCCGGTGATACCTCACCGGTCAGCCTTGAGGACTTCTCAGCCCAGCGATTTTAAGGTCGCCTAAGCAACCAGGGTCTTGGGTGCTGGGTTATCAAAGTTGAGCACGCCGTCATCCAGAGGTGCCACTGGTAAGATATCCTTTTCCGCATAGTAATCCTGGCTGTTAATCCAAGGACCGACATCGCTTTGCCGCGGCAACCTTGGTCCGCCTCTTTGTATATAACCAGGTGCAAAGTCATCGGTGTTGATGAAACCCTTGCCGTTCATGCCTTGATCTTCAGGTCGCAAGCGCGGCGTCACCTGACGCACGCCCTGTTCATCCATGTGATTCAATACACGACAGATATAGTGCGCGATCATATCAGAGCGCATGGTCCATGAAGTACGAATGTAGCCAAAGATCCAAGCCAGATTGGGAATGTCAGAGACCATGACGCCGCGGTAAGTCCAGCGTTCTGGCAGGTCGACTTTTTTACCGTCGATATCAAAGGCGATATTGCCCAAGCCGCAGAGTTCAATGCCCGTGGCGCTAACAATAATGTCTGCCTCGATGATCTCACCGGACTTTAGCAAGATGCCATTTTCGACGAAGCGGTCGATATGATCGGTGACCATGGAGGCTTTGCCGGACTTGATGGCCTTGAACAGATCGCCGTCGGGTAACAGGCAAAGACGCTGCTTCCAGGGGTCGTACTCGGGTGTGAAATGGGTTTCGACGTCGTAGCCCTCGGGCAATTCAGCGGCAACCAGGTCCACCAGTTCAGTTTTTGTGGCCGCAGGATCCGCCATCGACCGAGCAGTAATGTCCTCGCCGAATGCCAGCGCCTGGCGTTTTTTGATGCCGTGAATCCATTCCAGCGGGACATCCAGTGCGCGGAGTTCTTCAATCATGGGTTCCTCAGCAGAGTTGTCCATGGAGATGTAATAGCTGGGTGAGCGTTGTAGTTGCGTGACATGGGCCACCTTGTCGGCAACCGCCGGGACAATCGTCGCCGCTGTGGCGCCCGAGCCGATGACCACCATCCGCTTGCCCGTATAGTCGAGATCATCTGGCCACTGCTGCGGGTGAACGATGGTGCCCTTAAAGGCATCTTCGCCAGGAAAGTCGGGTTTGTAGCCGCCGGCATAATCGTAGTAGCCTTGGCACATAAATAAGAAATTGCCGGTAATCCTGACTTGGCTGTCGTCGCCACGGGTGGCTATCACCTGCCAGCAGGCATCTTCAGTAGACCAGGAGGCTGTGTTAACCCAGTGGTTGAAACGAATGGCGGGGGTCAGGTCGTTTTCCTCCACTACTTCGTTCAGATATCGAAGAATTTCTTCTGCGGTGGCGATGGGTTGGCCATGCCAGGGTTTGAAATCGTAACCAAAGGTATACAGATCACTGTCAGAACGGATGCCAGGATAGCGAAATAGATCCCAGGTCCCGCCGATCGCGGCACGGCCTTCTAAAATCACGAAATCTTTGCCCGGGCACTCTCTTTGAAGATGGCAAGCAGCGCCAATTCCGGAGATGCCGGCGCCAACAATAATGACGTCATGGTGTTCAGTTTGCATGGCTACGCCTCTTTTCTGTGCAACTTAATAATGCCTGTGAGCGTCACCTCGAGGCACGAATGCTGTGCATTTGAAGCGACCATTGAGGCACTGAATAAACCACGTTCTGGGCTTCAGCGCAAGGGCTTGGCGCTAGGTCCGCATTTCAGCGATGGGTCGCACCTGCAGCCAGAGTTTGGCGACTCGGGTTTGGCGAGAGACGGTCATTAACCCGCTATTTGATATGCCAGTGCCTTGAATTCATGGCTGAAAGGGTGCCAGAAACCGGGCATTCGCTGAGTTGAACACAGCCCGGTGATGCCTGCTGTGGGCGCCATCCAAGAATGGGTGCCAGCCATGCCACCCCAGTGATATTCGTCTTGAGCGCCGGCCGGATCATGGCTTTGGAGCGTGTTCCGTAAAGCAAAGCCGAGTCCAAATACTGTGCCTGGCATGGCCCACATGGGAAATGCCACGCCAACACCTTCGGCCAGTTGGTTGGTGCGCATAAGCTTCAGAGTTTCCGGCTTTAGTATTCGTGCACCTTGCCACTCGCCCTCATTGACGATCATGCGAATGAAGGTCATATAGTCACTCATGGTGGAGACTAGGCCTCCGCCGCCCATCAGCAACGCCCGTTGGCTGTTGTATTGGCCGGTTCGCGGGTCATCGACCTTAGTCATGCCAGGCTTTGTCGGGTCGAACGGGTCCTTGGGTGCATACATGGTAATAAATCGATCAGCCTTTTCTGGTGGGACCCAAAAGTCCGTGTCCACCATAGCGAGGGGCGTGAAGATGCGTTGCGCGAGAAAGTGGTCGAAGCGCTGGCCGCTCAGTACCTCAACCAGTCGCGCGCAGACGTCGGTGGCGACGGAATAGCGCCAGCTTGTGCCGGGGTGATAGGCCAGTGGCAATTGGCTGACACGGTGGCAAAACTCTTCGAGATCGATACTGAAATCCCCAAGGACGTTCAAGCCGCCACTGCCATAAGCGCGGTCGACAACTGAGTCTGGTTCGATGAAACCGTAACTGAAGCCGGCACTGTGGCTCAGAATATGTTTAATTAGAATAGGGCTGGCCGCGGCCTCGATGTCGTCTGCTGAAGTGGCGTCTGCCAGCAGCACCCGTGGGTTAGCGAATTCTGGCATATATTTCGCCAGCTCATCATCAAGGGTGAATCTGCCGTCTTCATATAGCATCATCAAGGCCACGGAGGTGACGATCTTGGTATTCGAGTACATGCGATAGATGGCATCGTGGGTCAGTGGGACTTCGGTTTCTTTATCCATGACGCCAAAGGTTGTGTAATCCAAAATGTCGGTGCCGCGCATGACAATAGTGCTAGCGCAGGCCAGTAGGTCCTTGTCGATATAGGCTTGCATGCTGGCATGTAAGGGAGAAAAGTCCAGGTCATGATCCGTCGTCGTCAAAATAGTCGAAGTTGGGGTGTTAATAGCGAGTTCTCCAGTGAAGTCTTTGGTAAGCAGTTGCCAATAGACCACGATTTTTGTCTATGGTCAAAACATGCCGAGTTTCTCGCCGGTCTGATAGGCGCCTTAGTTGTTGCCGTCGGCGAGAACGGTGGTGGACTCAGTCTGGCTAAAGTCAGCGTACGCTGGTCGGGTGAGGATGAGGCTGCTGGCTGTCAATTCGACGCCAATCGCGCCGGCAGTATTGCCGGTGGTGCCGCTGATATAGGCCGGGCCTCCGCCGGGGGCCAGCGCGGCGGTGCCGCTAAAGATGGCGACCCATTCATTGATGTTAGTGGGTAAGTTGGTGTTGCTGACCCCGAGCGCTTGTCTGACTTGTGCGTCCACGTAGGTCGATTTGGCCACTCTAATGGCCGCTGTATAGTTGGTGTTGACCCGGGCCATGTTGGCGGTTGAGATATATTGCTGGTAGGCCGGCAGTGCGACGGCGGCCAGTATGCCGATAATGGCGATGACAATCATCAGTTCGATAAGGGTAAAGCCGTTCTGTGAGGTTCGACGCATAGCGGAGTTTCTCATGGAGTTTAAATGTTTGCCGGTGTCAGTGCTGCCAAGGTGGTGTCTGGATTATTCTCGCCGATCCTAGGTCAAAAAGGCTATCCATTGAGACTATGTCACACCCTCTATTTCGCTGCAGCTATTGGTTGATGTCTGTTATCCGGTCCAGGCCCCTAAACAAATTTGCAAATCTCATACCATCGCAGAGAAACTCTCGCCCAGTG
>ENA-OWPI01000199-OWPI01000199.1-marine-metagenome-genome-assembly--contig:-NODE-199-length-92665-cov-4.059867_pt1 | contig 92665 bp, 83 predicted proteins | sample MGYA00238138_ERZ651775 | MGnify/ENA primary metagenome ERZ651775 (study PRJEB26906, sample SAMN06265043) | marine metagenome | isolation source: Helgoland LTER site | place: Germany:Helgoland, sampling... | reverse complement strand
TTCATGGAATCAAGATGTGTGCTTAACATTTAAATCTTCTATCATCAACTTGGCTACGCGCTCAGAAGCCCCTATTCCACCCAGTTTAGTTTCTAATTCAGCATAATCTGAAAGTATTCGTTCTCTCGTCTCTGGTTGCAAAATCTCTTTTAATTCTTTCGTCATGCGCTTCTCATTGAGATCCCGTTCTATCAATTCAGCTACTGCAAGCCTATCAAGCACAAGATTCACCATACAGATGTATTTGATGCTAATGATTCCCTTCAATAGATAATAAGTCACCAACCCCGGTTTGTAACAAACGACTTGTGGCACCTTGAATAAGGCAGCCTCGAGCGTAGCTGTACCTGACGTAACTAATACTGCAGCTGAATTATTGAGTATATCATAAGTCTTTCCGAAGAGTACTTTAATGCGACTGTCTGTATACTGATCGTATAGCGAAGGCTCAATGGTTTCTGAACCAGCAATCACAAACTGATAGTCTGGAAAATGCTTGACCACCTGAAGCATCTTAGGGAGTTTAGTATTGATTTCACGCTTACGACTTCCCGGTAAGAGCGCAATGATCGGCTTATCCGTTAAGCCATTCTCCGAGAGGAACTCACTTTTCGTAAGTAATTCAGGTTTTCTCTGTTCGAGCGCATCTAATATTGGGTGTCCTACGTAGTCTACCTCATATCCATATGACTTATAGAAATCAGGTTCGAAAGGCAGTATTGAGAATCGCCTATCTGTCCACCCCTGTATGGTATGAACACGTTTTCTTTTCCAAGCCCAAGCCTGTGGTAGTATATAGTAGAATATCCTAGTCGAAAGGCTAGAGTTCTTCACGAACTTGGCAATTCTCAAGTTAAAGCCTGAGTTGTCTATCAAAATCAGTACATCTGGCTGAAAGGCCATAATGTCTTCTTCGCAGAACTTGAAATTCGCTTTGATGGTGTTCAAATGACTGACTACAGCGAATACACCCATAAAGGATGTTTCACGAATATGTTTAGCAAGCTCTTGCGCTTCTTTAGCCATGCTATCACCACCCCAAACCCTAAAATAGGCTTCATCATCACGAAGCTTTAACTGCTTCATCATGTTGGCGGCATGCATATCGCCAGAGGCCTCACCTGCTATGATATAATACTTCATTTGTCAGTTTCTCCTTCGAAGTTCTACCTTCCTTGCTAATTATCAAACTTGGAAGCCCAAACTTAGAACATAGCCTGATTAATCGTTACCTTTGCGGTTAGTAAAAACTCATCATTTTATGCTTAAAATAGGCGTTTTAGGAGCAGGTCACCTCGGCAAAATTCACATTAAGTGTATTAAAGACATTGCTGAATATGAATTGGTTGGATTTTATGATCCTATGCCTGACAATGCATTAGCAGTTTCTGAAGAATACGGTATCAAAAGTTTCGACACCATAGATGCCCTATTGCAAGAAGTAGACCTAGTCGATATTGTAACACCTACTCTTTCCCACTTTGACTGTGCTAGCCAAGCACTAAAGGCGGGCAAGCATGTGTTTGTTGAAAAACCAGTCACCAATACAATAGAAGAAGCTGAAGAGTTGATCCGCCTATCTACCGAGCAGGGTCTAAAAATGCAGGTAGGTCATGTCGAAAGATTCAACCCTGCCTTTATTGCTGCCCAGCCCTATCTAAAGCAGCCCATGTTTATCGAAACGCACCGACTTGCACAGTTTAATGCTCGTGGACTTGATGTACCTGTGGTATTGGACTTGATGATTCATGACATTGACGTCATCTTAAAAGCTGTTGGATCCGAGGTAGAGAAGATTTCGGCCAGCGGAGTAAATGTAGTGGCCGATACACCTGATATAGCGAATGCTAGACTAGAGTTTGCCAATGGCTGTGTCGCCAACTTAACTACCAGCCGCATAGCAGTAAAAAACATGCGTAAATCACGTTTCTTTCAAAAAGACGCCTATGTAGCCGTAGATTTCCTTGAAAAGAAATCTGAGATCGTCCGGATGCAAGAGGCAACGGGTGATGAAGGAGCCTTTTCAATGGTACTTGACTTGGGCGAAGGAAAAGGCAAAAAGGAGATCATCTTTGAAAACCCTAAAGTGCATCCGAGCAACGCTATTCGCGAAGAACTCTTCACCTTTCAGGAGGCGATTGTGAACGATACTGAACCCATCGTTACCATTCAAGATGGATATAAAGCATTAAAAGTAGCACACGGCATACTTGACGAAATTCAAAAAAACCTCAAGAAAATCGGGTAACAAACACCGATTACATGTGGTTTAATAACGAAGGCAAACGTCTTCAAAACCCCTAGAGGGCTTAACTTGTAACTAAAACCCAATTAATATGGATAACAGAAAATTATTACCCATTGTAGTGATAACCGTAATTGCACTCATCGTTGTGGTCGGATTATCATCGAGTATTTTTTATACGATTCAATCAAATGAGCGTGCAGTCATCTTTAAGAAATTCTCTGGAGGACTAGATAAAGAGAATGTCATTCAACCTGGCTTTAATGTTAAAGCTCCTTGGAATGACCTTTACGTGTATGATGTGTCGGAAAATCAGGCAGAAGAGACCATGGATGTTTTAGAAAAAAATGGTCTTTCTATCTCAGTAGATATTTCAGTTCGTTTCCACCCTATGTATGAGAAAATCGGTGAGATTCATGAGACTTTCACAAGAGATTATGTGAATAGACTAGTAATTCCTGAAGTAAGATCCACTGTAAGACAGGTGATGGGTAGATTCACTGCAGAAGAGATCTATTCGACCAAACGTTCAGAAGTAGAGCAAGCGATTATTACAGAAACTGAACGTGTTTTAGGAAACGAGAACAATAACATTCAGATGAAAGCACTTTTGATTCGTTCGATCAACTTACCAGCAAAAATCAAAACGGCTATTGAAAGCAAGTTACAACAAGAGCAAGAAGCACTTGCTTATAGATTCCGTTTGGATAGAGAGACAAGTGAAGCTGAGAGAAAACGTATTGCCGCTGAAGGTGAATCTGCTGCTAACAAGATTATCAACAACAGTTTAACGGATGCACTTCTTAAGATGAGAGGAATTGAGGCTACTTTAAAACTAGCTGAGTCACCTAACGCTAAAGTCGTTGTAATTGGTCAAGGAGAAGGTGGATTACCATTAATCTTGGGTAATAATTAAAAACAATTCGTTCACTATGGAACAAGTATTTTATTTCCGTGTTTAATAGTATAAATTCGCCCGCGGAAAAGGAGTACAATTACGAAAACACTAATTATATAATGTCAAATACAGCAGAGATCAAAGTTGGAGGTCAATCCTATGAGCTACCTGTCATTGAGGGTACTGAGCAAGAGCAAGCCATAGATATTTCATCACTTAGAGGAGCTAGTGGCGTCATCACTATTGACCCTGGTTTTAAAAACACTGGGTCTACCACAAGTGCTATCACGTTCTTGGACGGTGAAAAAGGTATCTTGAGATATAGAGGCTACTCAATAGAAGAATTGGCTGAGAAGTCAACTTTTCTTGAAGTATCATTCTTGTTGATATATGGTCACTTACCTTCAGTAGAAGAGTACACTAGTTTTGAAGATAGTATAACTAAGCACACGCTTGTTCACGAGGATGTGAAGAAAATTTTAGAGGGCTTCCCTTCTACTGCTCACCCAATGGGTGTACTTTCTTCATTGGTTTGTGCTCAAACGGCTTTCTATCCTGAGTCACTTGACCCTAATAGATCAGCTGATGAGGTTGATATGAGTATCATTCGATTGATTGCTAAAATGCCAACTTTTGCTGCTTGGTCTTACAAGAATCAAATTGGTCAGCCTGTTAACTACCCTGATAACAAGCAAAACTACACGGCAAACTTCTTGAAAATGATGTTTGCTAATCCTGCTGAGCAGTATGACGTTGACCCCGTTGTCGCTAACGCTTTGAACAAACTATTGATCTTACATGCTGACCATGAGCAAAACTGTTCTACAGCTACAGTAAGAGTTGTAGGATCGTCACATGCAAGTATGTATGCTTCTATCTCTGCTGGTATCAACGCCCTTTGGGGACCATTACACGGTGGTGCTAACCAAGCGGTTATCGAGATGTTGGAAAACATTAAGAAAGATGGTGGAGATACTAAGAAGTGGATGGCGAAGGCGAAAGATAAAAATGATCCTTTCCGTTTGATGGGCTTCGGACACAGAGTTTACAAAAACTTTGATCCTAGAGCGAAAATCATCAAAAAGGCTGCTGATGATGTGCTTGAGAAGCTTGGAGTGAAAGATCCAGTGTTGGATATCGCTAAAGGTTTGGAAGCAGAAGCATTGAGAGATCCTTACTTCGTAGAAAGAAAACTATATCCAAATGTTGATTTCTATTCAGGTATTATCTACAGGGCTTTAGGAATTCCTACTGATATGTTCACTGTAATGTTTGCCATGGGTAGACTACCAGGATGGATTGCTCAGTGGAAGGAAATGAGAGAGAACAAGGAACCAATCGGACGCCCAAGACAAGTATATACTGGTGCAAACGAGAGACCTTATGTTGGCATGTCCGACAGATAAATAATTGCTTCAACGCAATCAAAGGGTGCCTAGTGCACCCTTTTTTTATGCCTAATGGCGAAAATTTGGGTATAGCAAGCTCATAATATTCACAAGTTTATTCAAAAAAATAAGCAGTCAGTCTCCAGGTGCTCTAAGAAAGAATTCCTCAATCAGCCCCTCTTCTCATCCTGAGCTTGCTGAAGGAACTATCATAAGATGTCAGACCCTTCGTGAACTCAGGGAAAGAAAGGGTAAGAAATATGAGGTTTGTATTCTGAATCTCTATTTACTGTAATAATCCACCCCTCTTTTTATCCTGAGCTTGCCGAAGGAACTTGTTAAGTAGAGTGTATTTCAAATGCGTCAAGAAGATACCTCGATGAACTCGGTAAAGGAAAGAGGGTTTTAGATTTTATCCCAGCCCCTAGGCGCGTTGTACAACAACTCCCCTTTTCTGATCTCTAAAGGCGAATCAATATTGTTATGATAAAGCCCTCCAGTACCTAAGCCCTGTGGTAAAGTTGGTTTGTATTGAGAAGCGAACTGTGCAATGGCATTTAAGCCAACATTAGATTCTAACATGGATGTCATCCACCAACCGATATTTAGGCTTTCAGCGATCTCTATCCACTCCTGACAGGATTTTATTCCTCCAACTAAGGAAGGCTTCAAAATGATATACTGCGGCTTGATGGACTTCAGCAAAGCTTCCTTCGCCCTATAATCATGTACTCCGATCAATTCTTCGTCTAAGGCGATTGGTAGAATACCAGAAGCACAGAGTTCAGCCATTGCCTCATGCTGATTGGTTTTGATAGGCTGTTCGATTGAATGAATCTCTAGTGACGCTAACTGCTCCAATTTATCTGCAGCCTCTTCTGCTGTGAAAGCACCGTTCGCATCGACTCGCAGGGTGATATCGTTCGCAGAGTATTCCTTTCGAATCCGAGCAAGCAGCCCCAGTTCTTTATCGAAGTTGATGGCGCCTACCTTCATTTTGATCGTATTGAAACCTGCTTTTAGTTTCTCTTCAACCTGTTGCTGCATAAAAGCCTCATCGCCCATCCAGATTAGACCATTAATCGGCATACGGTAACTTCCCTGATAGAAGTCTGTATCAAATATTTTATGGGTCCCACCATTGATCAAGTCTAGCAAAGCAGTCTCTAGTCCAAAACGAATGGAGGGTAAATGCGCTGGGATGTGTTCAGCAAGGAAATCTAATATTTCGGTTTGTTTTTCAGGGACTTCTAAAGCTTCAATTTGCTTTAAGGTATCTGACAATAACTCTTGATAATCAGTACTATAGTCTTCACTCAAGCCTTTCAAGGGGCTTGCTTCTCCTAAACCAAATACTAGAGATTCGTTTTCGCTAAAGACCTTAATAAACCAAGTTTCCTTTTCGGTAAAAGTGCCACGAGAAGTTCCGGCTTCGAACCTGAACTTTAAAAGGTGTGGAATGACTTCGAATCGAAGCTTCATGACTGTCCTAATAGTCGTTTGACGTACTTACCGATGATATCGAACTCTAGATTAACCTTGTCTCCCACTTTCAATTGGTGGAAGTTGGTGAACTCATAGGTATAGGGAATAATCGCGATACGGAACTTGCCTTCTTCTGAGTTGAAGCAAGTTAAGCTAGTACCATTGACACAAACAGAACCCTTCTCTACCGTCACATTTCCTTGCGTAATGTCGTATTCAAAGTCAAAAAGCCAACTTCCCACTTGTTCTTGAATCTGAGCAACTGTCCCAATTTGATCCACATGCCCCTGAACTACGTGACCATCGAAACGGCCATTAGCGATCATACAGCGCTCTAAGTTTACGATTGTGCCTGTTTTCCAGTCACCTAAATTGGTCTTTTGCAAGGTCTCATCGATGGCCGTAACACGGTGAACATCATCTGTAACCTTCACTACAGTAAGACAAGTACCATTGTGTGCAATACTCTGATCGATTTTGAGTTCGGGACTCACGCTACTCTTGATGTCAAAATGAACGTTAGTAGCTTCCTTTTCTATGGCGATAACCTCGCCTACTGTTTCTATAATTCCTGTGAACATGTGAGATGCTTCTTAATGTGATGCGAAGATATAACAGATTTTTTAGTCTTAGGTTTACTAAGGAAGTAAGAAGTTGGAAGTTAGAAGACGGGAGTTGGAAGTTGGAAGACGGAAGACAGAAGTTGGAAGACAGAAGCTTTGAACTGTGGCCTGTGGCCTGTGGGCTGAATTAAGCAGGCTAACCATGTATTACCACTTTTTTAAAGATTTAACCCTTGACGCGTAAACTTCTTGGTCTAAATTGGGGTTAACAAGACCAGATAAAATAATTACTAAATAAACTAACGTCAACATGGCATCAATCACATTAGGAGGAACACCAATCAACACAAATGGAGAATTACCGAGCATCGGAAACAATGCAGCTGGCTTTTCTTTAGCCGCAGGAGATTTATCTACTAAAACGCTTAGCGACTACAGTGGCAAAAACATTGTAATGAACATCTTCCCTAGCGTTGATACAGGCGTTTGTGCAACCTCTATACGTACTTTTAATAAAACTGCTGCTGATCTAAGCAATACAGTTGTATTGTGTATCTCAAGAGATTTACCTTTCGCACAAGGCCGTTTTTGTGGAGCAGAAGGAATCGAAAATGTAGAAATGCTTTCTGACTTTAAAACTGGTCAGTTTGGAAAAGATTATGGCTTAGAAATAACAGACGGTGCTTTTGGTGGGTTACATTCAAGATGTATAGTCGTAGTTGATGCAGAAGGAAAAGTCGCTTATACCGAGCAAGTACCTGAAATTGGTCAAGAGCCGAATTACGATGCAGCGCTAGCTAGTTTATAGAATACGCTTCAAAAAGCTGATTTAAGAAGTAAAAAGAACTGATGGTATTACTCCATTGGTTCTTTTTTTGATTCAAAGCTGAGCAGTTCTCCGAATACCATTTTCAAATAAAACGACACTATTCCCTACACTTAAACTATCTTCGCATGATCTCAAATGGAAGACAGTTATAGACATAAAGGCATGCGCAGACAGTTGGTTAAAACTGTACAGGCGCAAGGCATCACAGACGAGCGTGTACTAGCCGCAATCGGCAAAATCCCACGTCATTTCTTTTTCGAAAATGCACTAGTTGAACATGCCTATGAAGACAAGGCCTTCCCTATTGGTGCTGGTCAAACGATTTCACAGCCCTATACTGTCGCTTTTCAGAGTCAGCTCTTACAGATTAAGTCAGGAGATAAAATCTTAGAAATTGGTACTGGCTCCGGCTATCAAGCCATTGTGTTACTAGAGCTTGGTGCAAATGTTTACACCATAGAATACCAGAAGACACTTTACGAACACACCAAGTCCTTCTTACCAAACATGGGCTATAGGCCTAACTTCTTCTATGGAGATGGTTCTCAAGGACTGAGTCGGCATGCACCATATGATAAGATAATCGTTACAGCTGGTGCGCCTACCGTGCCCAATGCGCTGATTGATCAATTGAAAGTGGGTGGCTGCTTAGTGATCCCGGTCGGCAATCAGAAAACTCAGCAGATGATGCGCATTACCAAAACTGGTGAAAGCAAAATCAAAAGTGAGGTATTCAAAGACTTCAAGTTCGTTCCCCTACTCGGTAATGATGGGTGGAGGTAACTGGTAAATTGGTCATTGGTATCTTATACCTTATTCTTAGACGGCTAGATTACAGTGGCATCCCTTTAGGGAATTAGTCACTGAAGCAATCAAACATTAATTTAATATATACATGTTATTGTATTTATATATTAATATTTATTAATATATAATAAGGCGTTAAGATTCTCGATAAGAAGGAAGATTTAACTCCTCCAATCACTAATTTTGCGTCAGACAGAATTTACTATGGCAAAGAAGCACAAAGTATCCAAAGATTCATGTGTTACCATGACGGAGCTAGTCCTCCCTAACGACACAAATACATTGAACAACCTAATGGGTGGTCGTTTGATGCATTGGATGGATGTAGTATCCGCCATAGCTGCTCAAAAGCACTCCAATCGTATAGTTGTAACCGCCTCTGCTGACAACATTTCCTTCAATAACCCAATCCAATTAGGTGATGTGGTGACTTTAGAAGCTAAGGTGACAAGAGCATTCAGTTCTTCGATGGAAGTGTACGTTGAGGTTTACGCAGAGAACATACCTTCAGGGACACGTTTTAAGAGCCATAGTGCCTTCTTTACTTTTGTAGCTGTAGATCAAGGCGGTCGTCCGATTGACGTGCCTGAGCTTAAGCCTGAGACTCCTGAAGAGCAAGAGTTCTTTGAAGGCGCATTACGCAGAAGGCAACTGAGACTTGTACTCGCCAAACGCATGAAGCCAGAAGACGCTACGGAATTAAAAAGCATTTTCGAGACACAGGTTTAAAACCCACACCCCTCTCACATTTAGAACGTCATTCCAGAATTTTTCTTCTCAATTTTCTAAGAGAAGAAAAATATGTGGAATCTCGTTTGAATAAAGGAGATTCCCGTCTGCACGGGAATGACGTATGGATTAAAATGTACTTCCGAATGTTTTCTGCCTCAAGTCTGGGTAAATCTTAGTTTCAACTTATCTTTGATTACATGAGCGATCAGAACTTCCTAGCACATTTTATCGAAGAACCCATTTATCTAATCAAGGAAAATCGAGTGACCACGAAGGAACCTGCTGTAGATGAAACACCAGAAGCTATACCAGTTCCCGCTGAAGCATCAGCATCACAGGATATACAAACTGAAACGGTAAAACCTGATAATGTGCAAGCAGATGCGCCAGCACCTGTCGTAGTTGAAGAACCGGCTGCTCCTGTTTATGTAAAACCATTACCTACTGCTGGTGATAACCTTAAACACTGTATTGTTTTGGTAGACTCTACCGATGAGCTATTGGAAGAGCCTTTGAAGGAGTTACTCTATAAAATCATGGAATCCGTTAAGCGGAAGCCTGAAGACGTACTATTGGCCAACTGCAAAAATGCAGACCCAGCGCAAATTGAGGCATTACTGGCCAATAACAACTACAGGCATGTATTGGCCTTTGGTACTGAGGTTTTAGCGGAACTCAAAGGTGTTACATCTTATGCAATCCATCAGGTTGGCCCTAAATCTTTCCTTAAAGCTGATTCGTTAACTGAGATTACCACAAATGTGGACAAGAAAAAAGCGCTTTGGAAAGCGCTTCAAGAAATGTTCTAATCGTTATTAAGACTTATTCCGTCTCACCAAAGATGCTTGCTAGTTTAGACTGCAAAGCCCTTCCTCTTAAGTTTTTACCAATTACCCTGCCTTCCGGATCGAGCAATAGTGCGAATGGAATCGCATTTACTTTATACTTCATAGCTGCTGCTGATTGGAAGTATTTCAAATCAGAAACGTGCGTTGGCCAAATCAAACCATCTTTTTCGATCGCATCTACCCACTGATTTCGCGTTCGGTCTAAGCTTACACTGAATACCTCAAAGCCTCTTTCATTGTACTTGTTGTACATATTGACCACGTTAGGGTTTTCAGCTCTACAAGGCTTACACCAGCCTGCCCAAAAGTCTAGCAATACATACTTACCTCTCAAGTCTTCTAAACTTGCCGTTTCGCCCCCTGGAGTAGGTAATGTAATGTTTGGAGCAACTTCTCCCATAGCCACTGCCGGTCTGAAAAACTCTAGGTTCGAAGTAAAGAACTCAACGTCTTTTGAATTAGGAATCTCTTTCTGAAGCTTAGTAGATAGTGAATCCAAGAAGTTGAATTCGTCTGTCTTATTCGGGATATAATCTGTGATCAACAACGAAACAAGTGACCCATCGAAGTTCCAAGCCATTTCTTTCAACTTATCGATCTTACCTGCTTCCAGAGCCAAGCCTTCGTCCGTTAGCCTTTCAATCAGTGCACCATCACCAGAATTACGAGCACTGATGTACTTTTGATTGAATGCGGTGACTACTTCACGATACTCGCCTAAATAAGCATAAAGTTGCTCAATGTATTCAGCATCGTCTGATCCAGTTACTTTGATCTCACTTCCACCCTGTCCTTCAGCCTCTACACTTAAATCATCTTCATCCAAAACAATGGTTTCAAACTGCTGACCGTAAACATTGATTCTATAAAATCCTGGGCCATCAATTGCTGTTTCCATTTCGAAATTACCTTCGTGATCAGAGTATGCCGTCAATACGGGAGTTATTTGACCTGTCTCATAACGCTCTAGAATCACTTCTCCTTGTGGGATTGGGTTTTTGATTTTCCCCGTAATTCTAACCATTCCATCATTCGAGCTACCACAGGCACTTATAACTGCTGTAATTACTAAAAGGGCTAAAAATTTCTTCATTCCTATTGGCTTAACTTCTTATTCAATATCACTTGGACCTGTTTCGCATCTGCTTTGCCTTGGCTCTTTTTCATCACCTGGCCCATAAACAGTCCCATTAATTTCTTTTTGCCTTGTTTAAAGGCATTAACTTCTTTTGGTAAAGATAACAATACCTCATTTACCAATCCCTCAAGTTCTTCTGTATTGTCTACTGAAAGTAAGTTTTGACTTTCAGCGATATGTAAAGCACTTGAATCATTACCCAGCATGGCAGGCAAAACGGTATGAGTGGCGATAGAATTATTCAAACGCCCATCCTCTACCAAAACAATCAATTCAGCCATTCGTTCCACAGAAACATTAAGCTGATCAATTGTTATATTCATATCGTTCAATAAACCTTTAACTGCTCCATTGAGCCAGTTTGCTGCAGCTTTCTTGTTGCTAACCAATTCACACAACGATTGAAAGTACAATGCGGTTTCCTTCTCTTCCGTCAAAAGGGTAACATCATAGTCAGACAGCTGATATTCACTCTGAAATACATGTCTAAATTGCCTAGGCGTTGTCGCTATTTTCGTCCTCAAACCTTCTAAATAAGCCTCCTCAATGATCAAGGAGGGCAAATCTGGGCAAGGAAAGTAACGATAGTCGTTCATCGTTTCTTTAAAGCGCATACTGGCTGTAGTGCCTGAGTTAGGATCGAAGGTCCTCGCTTCAATATCGATATACTCATCGGCTTGCGCCATTTTCAATTGACGCTCCAGTTCATGAACAATTGCCTTGCGCACATTACTGAAGGAGTTCATGTTTTTTACTTCGACCTTATTGCCTAATTGGCTCGAACCGATGGGCATAACGGAGATATTTGCATCACAGCGCAATTCTCCTTTTTCCATATTCGCTTCACTTATGCCGAGAAAACGCACGATTCTACGCACCTCCTGAAGAAAAGCAGCTGCCTCGTCTGGTCCTTTGATGCTCGGCTCGGTTACAATCTCTACTAAGGGACTTCCAGCCCTATTCAAATCAATTAAGGTAGAATTGCCTTCCTCGTGGATGGACTTACCAGCATCTTCTTCCATGTGAATGTGGTGCAATTCCACTGAAGGCTGTTGAAAGCCTTCTCCAAAAAGCATTACTTGGCCTCCAACACAGATTGGCGTTTTGTCTTGTGTAGTTTGATAGCCCTTTGGCAAATCTGGATAGAAATAGCTCTTTCTTGCAAAGTGATTAACCTTCGTTATCTCGCAATTACAGGCCAAACCCATTAAAATAGCCTTTTCGACTACCTCCTTGTTCAAAACAGGAAGGGTTCCAGGGTGTCCCAAAGATATCACACTGATATGTTCATTTGGCAAGGCATCAGAGGTATTCGGATCTGATGAAAAAATCTTAGAGGCGGTATTAAGCTGCACATGAACTTCTAGTCCAACAACAGCTTGATAGCCTGCCTCAGTTAATTTGGTAATGATTTTGTTCACAAAGCTGCGATCATTTCGTTCGCCTTTACCACTACCTGATCAAGTCCAGAAAGATCTTTTCCTCCTGCCGTAGCAAAGAATGGTTGTCCTCCGCCACCGCCTTTGATTTCTTTCGCTAGTTCACGAACCATTTGACCTGCATTAAGGACCTTATCTTTCACAAGGTTTTCAGCGATGATTACAGCAACTTGTGGTTTACCATCAATATCGGCTGCTAACACCGCTACTAAGTTCTCTACTTCGTTTTTCAGCTCAAAAGCAATCTTCTTTAACACATCGGCATTAGGAAATAATACCTTAGCTACCAATGAGTTGAACCCACTACCTTCAACTACTTTACTTAATAAATCAACCTTGATTAAACCTGATTGCTTGGCGTGTAACTCTTCGATAATTTTCGTCAATCGTTTCTGATCATCGATCAAACTAGATACTGCTTTGGTCAGTTCTTTAGGGTTCTTCAACAACCCTTTAACTTCGTTTAATTCTTTCTCTTGTGACTGTATAAAAGCGAAAGCCCTAGGGCCTGTGTAAGCCTCTATCCTTCTTACGCCAGCTGCTACAGCACCTTCAGAAACGATCTTAAATAAACCGATGTCTCCTGTTGCCTTGACATGGGTTCCGCCACAAAGCTCAACAGAGTATGCTGGGTCAAATGTGATAACCCGTACATGATCACCATACTTCTCACCAAAGAGCGCCATGGCTCCTAAAGACTTAGCATCTGCAATCGGAACATCCCTCTGCTCATCTAAGTGAATGTTTTTACGAATATGATCATTTACGATACGCTCAATCTCTTCAATCTGCTCATCATCTACTTTAGAGAAGTGTGAGAAGTCAAAACGAAGTACTTTATCTGATACCAAAGAGCCTTTCTGCTGTACATGTGTACCGAGTGTATCTCTTAGCGCTGCGTGTAGCAGGTGTGTCGCACTGTGATTACTTCTAATGAGTGTTCTTCTATCACTATTGATAGTTGCTTTAAAGGTAGCTTTAGGATCAGCAGGGATCTTATCCGTATAATGAACGATCAGGTCGTTCTCTTTCAAAGTATTGATCACCTTGACAGTCTCATTATCGTTAGTCAGCACACCGGTATCACCTATCTGTCCACCACTCTCTCCGTAGAAAGGTGTCTTGTTGAGCACTACTTGGTAAACCTTACCTTTCTTCTCTTTAATCTCGCGGTACTTGATGATCTGTGTTTCCGATTCTTCGAAGTCATAACCAACAAACTCCACCGAGTCTTCTGAATGCACGTCTATCCAGTCGCCTTTCTCAGAAACTGCATCTGCTTTTGAAAGATTCTTTTGAGTTTCCATAGCCGCTTTAAAACCAGCCTCGTCTATGCTTAAGCCACTCTCGCTTGCGATCAATGCCGTTAGGTCTACTGGAAATCCAAAGGTATCATACAGTTCGAAAACTTCTTGACCTTCAATTACTTTAGTATTACTTTTCTTAAGTCTTTGTTTAACTTGATCTAGTCGCTTCAAACCATTCTCAAGCGTCCTCAAGAAAGAAGATTCTTCCTCTCGAATCACCTTCGCGATCAAGTCTTTCTGACTTTCCAATTCATCGAAGAACCCTTTGTACTGACCAGCTAGTACTTCGACTAATTCGTGCATGAAAGGCTCCTTCAAGTTGAGGAAAGTATATCCATAACGAACTGCTCTTCTAAGAATTCGTCTGATCACGTAACCTGCTTTATTGTTGGAAGGTAGTTGATCGTCTGCGATAGCGAATGATATCGCACGGATGTGATCAACGATTACTCTTAATGCTATATCTGTCTCTTCCTTTTTACCATACTCCACTCCTGCCTTCTTAGCGAGGTGGTCGATCAATGGCATAAAGATATCTGTGTCGTAATTGGACGACTTTTGCTGAAGTGCCATTGCAAGACGTTCAAAGCCCATTCCGGTGTCTATGTGCTGAGCAGGGAGATTATCCAAATGCCCATCCGACTTACGGTCGAACTGCATAAACACCAAGTTCCATACTTCCACCACCTGTGGGTGATCCATATTGACAAGGTCTTTCCCCGACACCTTCGCCATTTCTTCTTCTGTTCTTAAATCGATATGGATTTCAGAGCAAGGTCCACATGGCCCTGTCTCTCCCATTTCCCAGAAGTTATCCTTCTTGTTACCATTCAGAATACGGGCTTCATCAATGTATGCCTTCCAGAGATCAAATGCCTCTTGGTCAAAACCAAGTCCATCCTTCTTATCTCCTTCGAAAACCGTCACATACAGTCTGTCCTTCGGCAAGCCATATACTTTGGTTAATAATTCCCAAGCCCAATTAATCGCGTCTTTTTTGAAATAATCACCAAACGACCAGTTCCCTAGCATTTCGAACATGGTATGGTGATAGGTGTCAATACCTACTTCCTCTAAGTCATTGTGCTTACCTGATACGCGCAGACACTTTTGGCTATTCACCGCTCGTGAATAATCTGCTTTGGCATTACCCAAAAAAAGGTCTTTAAACTGATTCATTCCAGCATTGGTAAACATCAATGTAGGGTCACCTTTCAACACCATAGGTGCTGATGGCACATATTTATGCCCCTTCTTTTCGAAGAACTCAATAAACTTTGACCTAATCTCTCTCGACTGCATACGGGAACTGTTATCTGCTAAAGTACGTTTGATTAATTTTATTAATTTTGTAGGGTCTAAGCAACTAAATGCAAAGGCACAAAATTAGGAGAATTTCAAAAAGGATTCTTAATGTCGAAAATAAAATATTACTACGATACCGAGACTTGTAAATACGAGCGAGTTAAGGTGAAGAAAAGCGATGTAATCATCAATGCGCTAGGTTTTACTTCCTTGGCCGTGATACTCGCTATAGGTATCATAGTGGTGCTTTCTAGGTACTTTGAATCACCCAAAGAAATGGCCCTCAACAAGCAAAATGAGGAGCTAAAGCTCTATTACGACCTTATGCAGGAACAATTAACTAGCATGGACAATATGCTGGGTGTTTTGCAAGAGAAAGATGATAACGTATACCGTACAGTATTCGAAGCTGAGCCAATTGCTAGTACGATAAGAGAAGCCGGTTCTGGTGGCGTACTGAAGTATCGTAACCTACTCGAGAGCGATCTTGACAACAAAGACTTAGTGGTCGGAACGTTGGAAAGAATTGATAGAGTAAAGAAAAAAATGTACATCCAGACCAAGTCTTATGATGAGGTGTTGGACTTGGCAAGAAATAAAGAAGAGTATTATGCTGCGATGCCTGCCATTCAGCCAGTTTCGAATAAAGAGCTGCGAAGACTTTCTTCCGGTTTTGGGCGAAGACTAGACCCTATTCTTAAGGTCAAGAAAATGCATTATGGCACTGATTTCTCTGCCGAAAGAGGTACTCCTGTTTACGCTACGGCTGACGGTGTTGTTAACCGTGCTAGAAAAGACTATACCGGTCTTGGCCATCACATCAAGATTGATCATGGCTTTGGATTCGAGACACTTTATGGTCACATGAGTAGGTTCGAGGTAAAAAATGGCCAGAAGGTTAGGCGTGGAGACATCATTGGCTATGTAGGCAATACAGGTAAATCTACGGCCCCTCACCTGCACTATGAAGTACACGTAAATGGAAAAGCAGCCAACCCAGTTTACTATTTCTATAAAGATCTTGACGCGAAAGAATTCGAAGAAATCTTAAGACTTTCTTCTATAGAAAACCAGTCGCTCGGCTCATATTCTAACCGGTAATTATTTCTTTTGTAGTGGTTAACATTTAATCTTTAGGATTAAAGTTATTCTTTCAACATATTTTGTAACTTTCTGATATGCCGTACAAAGAGAAGCCTATAGTCAAGAAATATTTCACCATTGGTGAGGTAGCTAGAGAGCTTGGCGTTGCAACTTCTTTGATTCGTTTTTGGGAGACTCAGTTTGATTTCATCAGGCCCAAAAAGAATGCGAAAGGCAACCGTAAATTCACACAAGACGATCTAAAAAAACTCAAACTGGTTTACCATCTGGTAAAAGAAAAAGGCTATACCCTTCAAGGTGCGCAAGACCATATCAAAAGCAGTAAAGATAGTATTGATGATACAGCGGAATTGGTGGAATCTCTTCAGAGAGTTCGTTCTTTCCTCGAAGAGATGAAAAGAAATCTGCCTTGAACCCAGAGCAGCGCCATCAGATAGCGCTATCTCTCATCTCAGGCATCGGACCCATTCTATCCAAGCAGCTTATTAACCATTTCGGGAGCACCGAAGAAGTATTCAAAGCTTCAACAGGAAAAGTCTCAAAAATCAATGGCTTCGGTAATAAACTCTCCGCACTCCTTTCGAACGAAGAAACTCTCCTAAAACAAGCAGATATAGTGATTGAGCAGTCAATCAAATCTGGCATCTCCATTCATTGCTATAAAGACGACAGTTATCCGAAGAGACTTCTGCATGCCCCCGACTCTCCCATTATTCTTTACAGCAAAGGTAATGTAGTACTCAACCCTAAGAAGACGATTGGAGTGGTAGGCACTAGAAAAGCAACAAATTATGGCTTGTCGACTACAGATGCGATTGTCAACGAAGCCAAATCAAATGAACCAACCATAGTTTCGGGCCTAGCTTACGGGATAGACGTAAGAGCACATGAAGCAGCCTTAGCCGAAGACTTACCTACTATAGCCGTATTGGCTTGTGGACTTGACGCTGTTTACCCTGCAGGCAATAGAGCTACCGCTAAGAAGATGCTTACAAATGGAGGCTTAGTAAGCGAATACCCAATAGGAACAAAAGCAGACCCCAGGCACTTTCCGGCTAGGAACAGGATTATTGCAGGGCTTTCTGACGCCTTGATTGTAGTCGAAGCAGCAAAGAAAGGTGGTGCCTTGATTACAGGAAATATTGCGCATAGCTATGAAAGGCCAGTATTTGCCGTTCCAGGTCAACTAGATAAATCAAATTCAGAAGGCTGTAATCAGTTAATCAGAAATTTTAAAGCATCCATTTATACAGGCTTTCGAGACGTTGTCGAGTCCCTGAATTGGGACATAGAGACAGAGCAGAAAGTTCAGCTGCTTGAAAAGCAGCTTGAAAAGCTAACCGGTCGAGAAAAGAAGGTAGTCGACACATTATTGGCAAATGGTCAGCAAATGACATTAGATGACTTAAGCTGGCAAAGTCAAATCCCACTGAATCAACTGGCTTCTGTTCTATTACAATTAGAATTTGATGGCATTGTAAAGCCACTACCTGGCAAGGAGTATCGCTTAGGCTAGTTGGGTGATTGGGTGATTGGGTGATTGGGTGATTGGGTGATTGGGTGATTGGGTGAAATGTATTTGTATTAAAAGACACTCCAAACTATTCCTTGTTAATTCTTCATTAACCATTCCACATTCCTCATTCATGATTACTGCTAGCGAAACCATTTCTTATTTAATCAACTAGATAATAAAATTGAAGATGGTATAAACTTTTTACCAATGCATGCCCATTGTATAAGTGCCTTCTTTGACTCTTAACAACTCGTAAACCAAATTATGGATGTTTGGTCTCACATTGAGTTGATAGATTTTACTATTATTTCTAGTTGGGTAGACACGGTTCGATAGAAATATAAAAAGCAAATCATTTGCTGGATCAGCCCAAACGAGTGTACCCGTATATCCTGTATGGCCGAAACTTTCAGGACTTACCCCTTTTGCAACACTACTAATATTAGCATCATACGCAACCAAGGGCTTATCAAAGCCCAAGCCTCTCCTATTACCTACTTCACAAAACTGGCAATCAGTGAATTCCTGAATCGTAGATGCTTTGAGGTAAGTCTTTCCTTCAAAACTTCCTCCATTTAGGAGCATTTGATACACTTTCGCTAAATCACCGGCCCGACTAAAAAGTCCAGCATTACCTGAAATACCACGCATCATTGCTGCACCTTCATCGTGGACGTCACCATGCAGTGCTTCCATCCTAAAGAAACTATCTACCTCGGTTGGTACTATTCTATCTAAGTCAAATTCATCTTTCGGATTAAAACGGAGTGTATTGGCTTCTAATGGGATATAAAATTCATCATAAAGAAACTGGTCGAAAGATTTCCCCGAAAGTCGCTTCACTAATTCGGGGATCAAGTAGAATGTCAATCCAGAGTACACGTATTTTTTGTCTTTGCTCACTTTCGACTTACGAATCATCTTGTAAATCTTCTTCTCAATAAAGTCCTTGTGCATAAACAATCCAGCCTCAGAAATACGGTAAGGATACTTAGCAGATGAATCTCTGCTTACCGTTTTGTTCTTGTATTTACCATTGCGCCTTTGCGATTCAGACCAATAAGGAATCCATGCCTGGAGGCCTGCTTGATGTGCTAAAACATCACGCATGACCAAGTGCTTCTTCTTGCCCTTTGCCACCTTAGGGAAATAATCGCCCATCGTCTTATCTGGGTCAAATAAACCTAAATCATATAGCTTCATTAAAGCCAATGTTGATGCAGTAGTCTTTGTAACAGAGGCAAGGTCATAGATATCTGTCGTATCTATTGCGTTTATCTTGTCATAGGTTTGATAGCCAAAACCTTGATGATAAAAAACTAGGCCATTCTTGGCAATTAAAACCTGTGCTCCTGGAAACGCCATTGAATCAATGGCTTGATTCATGATTTCAGCTATCCCTTGATTCAGCTTTTGAGCATCTATATCAAACACATCGGGACCACCATTCTTCAAGCCATCCCCAGCGCGATTGATGTGACGCGTAATTTGAGTTTTGCTTATGTAGACAGGTTCATCTTGCGCCTTTATACTAAATACAAGGCCAAAAAGCATTATTACAATAAGAAGGTTCTTTAACTTCATCATCATCCGTTTTGAGGGAACACATCCAAACTCATTAGCATCGCCTGATCAAACGCATCTTTATCTAGCCCGGTTTCCTGTTTAATAGAACTTAGGAATGAAATAAGTCTTTCCGTGGCAACATTGCCAGTTAGGTCATCCTTGGCCATTGGGCAACCACCAAAGCCCTTAATGGCAGTATCAAAACGCCTACATCCTGCTTTATAGGCAACTTCTAGTTTCTCTAAGGTCTTATCGGGTGTAGAATGAAAGTGGGCGCCAAACTCAATTGAGGGATAAGCATTAATACTGGTGCGGAATATACTATTGATCACTTCTGGCGCTGCTACCCCGATCGTATCGGATAAGCTAATGATCTTAACACCGAGTGTAGCAAGTTTTTCTACAAAGCCTGCAACGATCTCTTCATTAAACGCTTCCCCATAAGGATTACCAAATCCCATTGAAATATAGGTTACTAAAGTCTTGTTATTCTTTTGGCAAAGGTTCTGGATATCAGCAACAGTGATCAGTGCATCAGCAATTGACTTGTTTGTATTTCTTTTTTGAAACTGCTCTGAAATGGATAATGGAAAACCCAAGTAATCAATCTCTTCAAATTGAATGGCATCTTCTGCCCTACGCAAATTCGCAATGATGGCGAGAAGTTTTGACTTCGTACGCGTAAGATCCAATTGATCAAGGACTTGTGCTGTATCCTTTAGTTGAGGTATAGCCTTCGGTGAAACGAAGCTGCCAAAATCGATCGTATCGAATCCAACCTTTAGCAGTTGATTGATGTACAAGGCCTTCTTCTCCGTGGGAATGAAGTCATGCAAACCTTGCATCGCATCTCTTGGGCACTCAATAATTTTCATTACCCAAGTTTAGTCAAGAGATAGCATTACACAAAAGGATTCATCTCTTAATGGTATAAAACAAAAAAGGCTCCGACAAGTCGGAGCCTTTTTAACCTTAAAATTAACAATTACATGTTAGGTGGTAAAATCACCTTGTCAATAATGTGTACAACACCATTCTTAGCAACAACGTCTGCAGCAATAACTTTTGCTCCACTGATTCTCACAGCTCCGTCAGCTATAGATACAGTTACGTTTTGTCCTTGTACAGTTGCAGCTTTTTGTCCGTTAGATAAATCTGTAGACATTACTTTACCTGAAACAACATGGTAAGTAAGGATAGCTACTAATTTCTCTTTATTCTCTGGCTTTAAAAGCATTTCTAATGTTCCAGCAGGAAGTGCAGCGAATGCAGCATCAGTTGGAGCAAATACAGTGAAAGGACCAGCACTTTGCAAAGTCTCTACCAAACCTGCCGCTTTTACTGCAGCTACTAATGTTTTTAGGTTGTCAGCACCTACGGCTAATTCAACGATGTCTTTAGACTGAGCTTTTGCTACAGATACTGTTAATAGGAATGCAAACATAGTTGCAGTCAATGATCTTAGTATTCTTTGAGATTTCATAATTGGGTGTTTTTCTATTTTTGTTTTAAACTACTCTACTTACGACCTGCCATGGCGGCTTGGATTTAGAAGTGTTAACTTTTTTTCAAAAAACCTTTAACAAAAGTTTTATCGACTGTAGCAATTGGACTTCCGCCCTCTACTTCTAGTGTCACAGCGAAGGCTACTACCTCTCCTTTGATAACCTTGAGTTCTTGAACTAATTGACTATGATCAAAAATTCCTGCATCAATAGGCGCCAAACCTGGCTTTATTGCCCATAACTGATATTGATGCCCATGCGGAGGATCTGGAAGGTTATCTACACTGATAAAAACTGAATTACTTTTCTTATTCCAAAATACGTTGGCAAAAGCCTCAGGAGCTAAGTCAAGTCCATCCATTTTAATATGAATATTATCTTCACTCATCAAATGAGCAATTCTCAATTCTGCGTACTGAAGCTGTTGATTAGAATCACTTACTCTATTGGCTAAGGATGTCTGATTAGACTCTAATGAAGCCAATTGGTCTTTAGTACTTTTGAACTGTGCATAGAAAAGATAATTGAAACCAAGACTTATAAACAATAAAATACTAGCTGCAATTGTCCAAGCCGGAACAATATTAACACGCTTAATTTTTATCTCAGGCTCATCATTAAGAACATTCAAGAACTTTTGCTTTTCTATCTCTGTAATGGCATCTAAGGCTCCCTCTAATATTTTTTCATCTGGCGCTTTCGACTCGACATCACCATACTTTATTAGACTCTCTCTCAAGCTATCCAGTTCGATACGAACCTCATTATAATTGTCACTTACACGATCAACCTCGCGCATTTCTGCAGCAGTCAGTGCTCCAGCAAGGTATGCTTCTAATATTCCTGATGCTATGTACTCTTGGATATCCATTATATAATCGTCCTCAAGTGTTTTATTGCTGTTCTTATTTTAGTTTTCACTGTCCCAAGAGGCATATCTAGTCTCTCACAAATCTCTTTATGGGTGTATCCCTCGAAAAAGGACATATTGATTAACATTCTTTGCTCTTCTGGAAGCTGTGCTATCAATTGTTTCGCGTAAAGCGATTCCATGTCATCATCACCAGCAACACTCTCTGCTATACTTACGACTTCAACACCATTTTTAGATTCCTGAGTAAGTCGATAATCTTTCGTTCTAGTCTTGTCTATGGCTGCGTTCTTACTTACACGCACTAACCATGTAAACAAAGCGCCTTTAGCCGGGTCAAAATTATGGCCATTCTGCCATATTTTCAATAAAACTGATTGTAAAACGTCTTCGGACATTGCATCATCGCGAAGGACTCTGTTGATCACATTGAGAAGAAGTGATCCATAGTGGATAAAAACTAATTCAATCGCCTCCTTATTGCTTTCCGCAAGCAGATAGCCAATCTTATTTTCAATTGAGGAGGTCATTGCAACTGGTTGAACTGATATGTACACTGTTTTTCGGTTTAGGAGTCTAACTCGTACACATCAATTTTTGTTTAACAATTATTAAACTTAGTTAAACAAAATAAATTTACTAATAGCGTTTCTTACTTCTTTTCGGCTTTTGTTCTGAGCTACCAAAAGGTTTTTTACGAGCTCCTTGACCTCCCTTGTTACTCCCTTGACTGTTGTTAGTATTACTCTTTTTCTTCCATTGTAGTGGTTCCTTCTTAGCCTTTTCAGGAACAGGCTGATCGGTCAATTTGTAACCCTGAGGAATTTCAGATGGAATATTTTCTCCTAATAACTTTTCAATAGCACGCACCAAAGGCACATCTTCACTAGAAACTAGGGAAATTGCCTCGCCACTGGCTCCGGCTCTACCAGTTCTTCCAATTCTATGCACATAGTCTTCAGCGACTTTAGGTAAGTCAAAATTGATTACATGAGGTAGTAAAGGTATATCTAAGCCTCTAGCAGCAATATCAGTAGCCACAAGCACTCTGACAGCCCCCTTTTTGAAGCCTGCTAAAGCACTTGTCCGTGCCCCTTGGCTTTTATCTCCATGAATTGCGGCAGATTTAATTCCTTTGCTATCGAGCCTCTTACTTAATCGATTCGCTCCATGCTTGGTTTTTGAAAAGACAAGCACTTGTTGCCAGTCACCTTCTGAGATTAGCTTAAGCAGAAAATCAGACTTTTTAGCCTTATCCAAGCGATAAATCTTCTGTACAATTTTTTCGACTGCTGTATTCTCTGGTGTAGCCTCGACTAAAACTGGATCTCTCATGAAAGATCCTGCCAATAGCTTGATCTCTTTAGAGAAAGTGGCAGAAAACAATAGGTTTTGTCTCCTATCAGGAATGAGCCCCATGATTCTTTTAATATCTCGGAGAAAGCCCATATCTAACATACGATCTGCTTCGTCTAAGACAAATATTTGTACATAAGCCAACGAGAGAAGTCCCTGGTTATGTAGATCTAATAATCGACCTGGTGTAGCCACTAGAACGTCTACACCATTTCTGAGCTCCTTAACCTGAGCTCCTTGTTTAACACCACCGAAAATTACGGTAGAGTTTAAATGAAGGAATTCTCCATACCCAACAATATTCTCTTGAATTTGAGCTGCTAACTCCCTTGTTGGGGTTAAAATTAGAGAGCGAATTTGCTTTCTTTTTGATTGCTTTTCATCAGATAGTATCTGGAGAATTGGCAATACAAAACCCCCTGTTTTACCAGTACCTGTCTGCGCAGATGCTAATACATCTTTACGATCTAATATTACTGGAATAGCTTTTTCTTGAATTGGTGACGGGTTAGTATACCCTACTTTTTTTATTGCATGTAGCAATGAGGTCGATAGACCTAAGGATTCGAATGTCATAAAAGTTGTTTGTGAAATGACAACTTTTATTGAAGCTCCATTTCCGGGTGAGCCGCAAAGGTAAGCTAATTAAAACTAAAGAAGTGTTACGCATCACTTTACTTTGAAAGCTAGGCTAAACCGCTTTGCTGAAATGAAGAGATGCCACTACTCTAGTGGTGCCTAAGCCCACTTTTGGCCTACTTTTGATAATTATAAGAATGAATTCCACTAACTTATTCTGAATTACAGTGCACATGAACAAACGTGACTTCATAAAAACAGCCTCTTTATTGGGCTTAACTGCATCGCCCTTTATCACCAATCTAGAAACGCTAATCGGTACAGTAGCAAATCAATCACCCGCTGAGCTGGCCTCAAATGAAGATTTTTGGGAGCAAATCAGGGCTACTTATAAACTCAAACCAGACTATATAAACCTAGAAAACGGTTACTATTGTTTCCTCCCACAAGAAACACTTGAACACTTCATCAATCACGTAAGAGAACTGAACTATCAAGGCTCTCATTATATGCGTACAGTGCAATGGGATAACAAAAAGAAGATTGCAGCCAAGCTAGCGGAAATGGCTGGCTGTGCTGCTGACGAATTAATTATCACCAGAAACACTACAGAATCGCTGGATACGGTGATTGGTGGATTACATTGGAACCGTGAAGACGAGGCCGTTATGGCCCATACAGACTATGGCGCCATGCGTAACATGTTCAAGCTAGTTGAAAAAAGATATGGCGTAAAAACGAAAACCATTGATGTTCCTCTTCATCCAAAAAGTGATGAAGAGATTGTATCAGTATATGAACAAGCGATCACCAATAAAACACGGCTTTTGATGGTCTGTCATATCATTAATGTAACTGGGCACATTCTTCCCGTCAGAAAGATTTGCGATATGGCTCACGCCAAAGGAGTAGATGTGATGGTAGATGGTGCCCACGCCTTTGGACACTTTAAATTCTCTATAAGCGACCTTAATTGCGATTACTATGGCACCAGTTTACATAAGTGGATGAGTGTTCCACTTGGTGCAGGATTCTTATATGTTAAGAAAGAGAACATCCCTAAAATCTGGCCAATGTTTGCCGAAGCACCTCGTGATCCTTTTGACATTTCAAGGTTGAACCATACTGGCACTCATCCATGCCATACCGATTTAGGAATCGCTAATGCGATAGATTACCACAATACCATTGGAACAGATAGAAAAGAAGATCGCCTGAGGTTTCTACAAAACTATTGGACAGATCAAGTTCGAACACTAGACCACATTATCGTTAATACGCCAAAGGAAAGACATCGTTCTTGTGGTATCGCTAATGTGGGTATAAAAGGCATGAAGCCTGCGGAAATGGCTAAAACCTTATTAGACAAGTATAAAATCTTCACAGTAGCCATTGATGGCGGTGGTGTTCAAGGTTGCCGCATCACACCTAACGTTTATACCAATACCAATGAGTTAGATGTATTCGTGAATGCGCTGAAGGATATGGCGTAACTTCATAATGCCCTAAAACAACGCTTCGGCTATTCGCTTAGTTACTTGAGACTTACTCATTGTGTAATAATGCAAACATGGAACACCAGCTGCTTTCAACTCTTTTGATTGTTGAATGGCCCATTCAATGCCTACCTCTCTGGCTGCTGCATTATCCTTACAACCATCTAGACCATCTACAAGGTCATCTGGTAAGTCTACATGAAAAATACTTGGAAGTACATTCATTTGCTTGAGTGTAGTAATTGGTTTCAGCCCAGGAATGATAGGTACATTAATGTCATTTGCCCTGCACTTTTCAACGAAATCAAAGTACTTCTGATTATCAAAGAACATTTGAGTTACAATATATTCTGCACCCATATCGACCTTCATTTTTAAATACTTCAAGTCTGATTTAAGGCTTGGTGCCTCAAAGTGCTTCTCAGGATAACCTGCCACTCCGATACAAAAATCCGTCTTGTTCTGCTTTACTTCTTCGTGTAGATAAGCCCCATCATTCAAATCAAGCACTTGCTTCATTAAGTCACTGGCATAGGCATGTCCATTAGGGTCTGGTTCGAAGCGCCCTTCAGTTTTAATGGCATCTCCTCTTAAGACTAGTACGTTGTCAATCCCTAAGAAGTCTAGATCAATTAATGCATTCTCTGTTTCTTCTTTGCTGAAACCTCCACAGATAATGTGAGGTACGGCATCGACACCATATTTATTGATAATAGCCGCACAAATACCAACTGTACCTGGACGCTTTCGAGTAGAGACCTTCTCTAAAAGTCCGTTTTCACGCTTTTTGTATACAAACTCTTCTCTGTGATACGTCACATCTATGAATGGAGGCTTGAACTCCATTAATGGATCTATCGCATTAAAAATACTCTGAACGCTCTCTCCTTTAACCGGAGGGAGAATCTCAAAACTGAATAAGGTTTTACCCTTGGCATTTTTTATATGGTCTATGACTTTCATATTAGTCTTAATTCAATGCGTATAATAATATGTTTAGATGTCGTAACTCAAGTTAGGTGCGAGCCACTTTTCTGCCTTTTCTAAGCTAAAGCCTTTGCGTCCAGCGTAATCGACTACTTGATCCTTTTCAATTTTACCAAGGCCGAAGTATTTAGATTCCTCATGCATAAAGTAAAAACCTGAAACTGATGAAGCAGGATACATGGCAAACGACTCCGTCAAGGTGATACCCGTATGCTTTTCAGCTTCTAAAAGATCAAAAAGCAATTCTTTTTCAGTGTGATCAGGGCATGCAGGGTAGCCTGGTGCTGGCCTAATACCTTGATAAACTTCTTTAATGAGCGTCTCACTGTCAAGAGCCTCATTGGGCGCGTAAGCCCAAAGTTCTTTACGTACTTTTTCGTGCATTAGCTCTGCAAATGCCTCAGCTAAACGATCAGCTACCGCCTTGATCATGATGGAATTATAGTCATCATGATCCTTTTCATACTTCTCAATAAGAGGTTCGATGCCTACTCCAGCTGTTACTGCAAAAGCACCCATATAATCCTGCTTACCTGTCTCTTTAGGAGCCACAAAATCTGCTAGCGATAAATTTGGCAGCCCTGAACCTTTTTTACCTTGCTGACGAAGCATGTGAAAAGTTGTCAAAACCTCTGAGCGACTTTCGTCTGTGTAAATCTCGACATCATCCCCAATTGAATTTGCTGGATAAAGCCCAACAACAGCATTGGCATAAAGTAAATCCTGCCCGATAATCTCGTCTAACACTACTTGAGCATCGTCAAATAGCTTTCTCGCTTCCTCACCAACAATTTCATTATCGAAAATCGCAGGGTACTTACCCTTTAGCATCCATGTATTAAAGAATGGGGTCCAGTCGATGTAAGGACGGATTTCTGCAATTGAATAATCCTTGAACACCTGATTCCCTAGTTTCTTAGGCGTTACAAACTCTTTCTTTTCCCAATCGACCTTAGTCTTATTTGCTTTTGCTTGAGAGAAAGGCAAGTAGTTTTTTATCTGCTTGCGGTTCGCATGATCGACTCTAAGTTTTGCATACTCATCTTTTGTCTTTAACAGAAACTTATCATAAGTCTCTTTACTGATCAATTCGCCAGCTACAGGTACACTTTTGGATGCGTCTAACACATGGACAACAACCCCTGAATAGACTGGGTCAATTTTAACGGCCGTATGAATTCTAGAGGTTGTAGCTCCTCCAATCATCAAAGGAAGCTTCATATTTCTGCGCTCCATCTCTTTCGCCACAGTAACCATTTCATCAAGCGATGGGGTAATCAATCCACTTAATCCGATTGCATCAACATTCTCCTCGATGGCTTTATCTAAAATCTTATCTGCAGGCACCATTACGCCCATATCAACTATGTCATAGTTGTTACAAGCCAATACGACTCCAACAATATTCTTCCCAATATCATGAACGTCACCCTTTACAGTGGCCAAGAGTACTTTAGAGGCTGAAGACGTGTCTTGATTTGCAGCTTTTTCAGCTTCGAGGTATGGGAACAAATAGGCCACTGCCTTTTTCATTACCCGAGCACTCTTGACTACTTGAGGCAAGAACATTTTACCACTACCGAACAGATCACCAACCACATTCATTCCATCCATTAAAGGACCTTCAATTACATGGAGAGGCTTGTCTCGGTTTTGTCTTGCTTCTTCGGTGTCCGCTTCGATGAACTCAACAATGCCTTTTACCAAAGCATGCTCTAACCTTTTCTCGACAGATTCCTTTCTCCAAGAGTCATCCTTAACCAGCTTCTTACCTTCCCCTTTTACCGTTTCAGCAAACTCAAGCAAGCGCTCTGTCGAATCTGGCCTACGGTTTAGCAATACGTCCTCTACTCTTTCTAAAAGATCTTTTGGGATATCGTCATACACTTCCAACATAGTTGGGTTAACAATTCCCATGTCCATACCCTCTTTGATTGCATGATAGAGGAATGCTGAATGCATCGCTTCTCGAACCGGATTATTCCCTCTAAATGAAAAAGAAACGTTAGATACGCCTCCACTTACATGGGCTCCCGGAAGGTTTTCCCTGATCCAACGTGTTGCCCGGAAGAAATCCATCGCATTATTATTGTGCTCATCGATACCTGTGGCAACTGGAAAGATATTTGGGTCGAAAATGATGTCTTCCTTCGGGAATTTAACTTTATCAATTAGGATGCGATATGAACGCTCACAGATCTCTATCCGTCTTTCATATGAATCCGCTTGACCATCCTCATCAAAGGCCATAACGATTACGGCTGCCCCGTAACGCTTAACTTTCTTAGCATGTTCAATGAATTTTTCCTCTCCTTCTTTTAGTGAAATTGAATTCACAACTCCTTTACCTTGTACACACTTTAAGCCTGCCTCAATGATCTCCCACTTGGAAGAGTCTATCATGATGGGAATACGTGAAATGTCTGGCTCAGCGGCTATAAGGTTCAAGAATTTTACCATGGCCTCTTTTCCATCGAGCATCCCCTCGTCCATATTCACATCCAAGATTTGTGCACCACCTTCGACTTGGTTCCTAGCTACTTCTAGGGCTTCATCGTACCTATCTTCCTTAATCAAACGAGCAAACCTCAAAGATCCTGTAACATTGGTACGCTCACCAATATTGATAAAGTTCAGTTCTGGGGTAACTATTAATGGCTCAAGGCCAGAAAGTCTTAGTGTAACTTTACTCATATACTTAATCTTCAATCGTTTTTTCAATAGAACGAGGACGATGTTTTGCGGCTACTTCAGCAATCAATCTGATATGATCAGGGGTTGTTCCACAACACCCTCCAACAATATTTAAAAATTCGTCAGCTAAAAACCCATCGATCAGGCTAGCCATTTCCTCTGGTGATTGATCATATTCCCCAAACTCATTTGGTAAACCAGCATTTGGGTGTGCACTTACATGGAATGGAGCCTTTTTGGATAAGGTTTGCAAATAAGGCCTAAGTTGTTCTGCACCAAGTGCACAGTTTAAACCTATACTCAGTAATGGAATATGTGATAAGGAAACTAAGAAAGCTTCAGTCGTCTGTCCGGAAAGTGTTCGGCCACTTGCATCCGTTATCGTGCCTGAGACCATGACAGGCCATTCTTTGCCTCTTTCTTCAAACACCTCTGCAATGGCGAACACAGCTGCCTTCGCATTTAGGGTGTCAAACACTGTTTCAACTAACAAGAGATCAGCACCTCCATCTAAAAGCGCCTCAGCCTGTTGCTTATATGCTTTAACAAGGTCGTCAAAAGTTACCGCACGATAACCGGGATCATTAACATCAGGAGACAATGAAGCCGTTCTATTGGTTGGCCCCATTGAACCTGCAACGAATCTCGGTTTGTGTGGCTCTCTAGCTGTAAACTCATCTGCCACTTCGCGAGCTATCTTTGCGGATTGATAGTTCAGGTCATACACAGCATCTTCTAGGGCATAATCAGCTTGTGCGATCGTTGTACTACTGAAAGTATTGGTTTCTGCAATATCAGCACCCGCCTCATAATAGAGTGAGTGAATTTCTTTGATAATATCCGGCCTTGTCAAAGACAGCAGATCATTATTCCCTTTTAAAGGATGGGTATGATCTTTGAATCGTTCTCCTCTAAAATCTTCTTCTTCTAAGATATGCCGTTGGATCATGGTGCCCATAGCACCATCCAACACCAATATTCTATCCTTCAGGACTTCTTGAATCTTGTTTACCATTCTTTTTTATTATGGCTTAGCTAGAAAGTAGAGATGGTATCTATAGTCATCTTTCCCCCAATGGCTTGAGGTTAGGAGTTAGCACCAGGTATTATCCAGGTTGCTAAGACGTCTTAGGGCCTAATCCCTCGGTCTTTCTTGATAAGCGATGCAAATAAAGTCAATCACCATTGATACTACAACTTATTGCTTAAGAGAATTAGGCAAACCTTTACATTATCTGATACCAAATGAATAGCTTTAGCATATGTCGCTGAAACTCGCTGCCATAGACATTGGCTCCAATGCTATACGTTTTCAAGTCACCAATGTCATTAACTATGATGGCCAACTTTCTTTTAAAAGACTGGAGTATATCAGGTTCCCGCTTCGATTGGGTAATGATGTATTTAAGAACCTATTAATTGGGCCTGAGAAAGAAGATCGTTTCTTCAGACTGATGAATGCCTTCAAACTACTTATTGATCTCTATGAAGTGGATGACTACTATGCCTGTGCCACTTCGGCTATGCGAGAGTCAAAGAATGGCCGCACGATTGTTCAAAAAGTGGAAGAACTTTTAGGCCTAGAAATCAATATCATTGATGGTAATGAGGAGGCTAGATTCATTAATAATGTACTACTGAAAGACCTAGATCACGGCACATATCTACATATAGATGTAGGTGGTGGCAGTACCGAATTAAACATCATACACAAAAGAGAGAACGTCCAGTCGCATTCCTTTAAGTTAGGTTCTGTACGTACGCTAGAGCAAACAACTACTCAATTCGAGACTGAAAAAATGGTGGCATGGATACACTCAAACTTAAAACCTGAATACGGCTTAATCAAAGCCATAGGAACTGGCGGAAATATTCAAAAACTATATGAGTTAAGCTACAAATCAACCAAAGATAAAATCGCTGATATCACATCCTTGGAACCAACACTTGCCTATCTAAAAACACTTTCTCAAGATGAAAAAATCAACAAACTAAGGCTGAACCCTGACAGAGCAGATGTAATTGTACCTGCTGGTAACATCTATATTGGTGCCATGAAAGCAGCAAAAGCCAGAAAAATCCTTGTGCCGGACATTGGACTTAAGGATGGTATTATGCAGATGCTTTACGAAAAGCACATACCAGACGCTCTTCTTGGTATTTAGAGGCACAAAAAAAGGGGCTAAAAGCCCCTCTTTCTATATATTATGTAGGGATGTTAAACATCCACTTTTGCATACTTAGCATTCTTCTCAATGAACTCTCTACGAGGTGGCACCTCATCTCCCATTAAAACTGAGAATAAGTGATCTGCTTCAACAGCGGAATCAATTGTCACCTGCTTTAAACTTCTATTAGCAGGAGCCATTGTTGTTTCCCACAGTTGCTCAGGATTCATTTCACCAAGACCCTTGTAACGTTGAATATTTACTGAATCCTCCTTGCCATCAGGCGCCATCTCTCTTGTTAGGATAGCACGCTGTGCCTCATCCCAGCAATAACGCTGATCCTTACCCTTTTTGAGTAAGTAAAGCGGTGGCAGCGCAATGTATAGGTAACCTGCATCAATCAATGGACGCATATACCTAAAGAAGAATGTCAAGATTAGGGTACGAATGTGACTACCATCAATATCCGCATCCGTCATAATGATCACCTTATGGTAACGTAACTTCTGCATATTGAGTGCCTTGTCATCTTCTTCGGTGCCAAATGATACGCCCAATGCCGTGATCATATTCTTGATCTCGTCATTGTCATAAATTCTATGTTCTTGTGCTTTCTCTACATTTAAAATCTTACCTCTTAATGGAAGAATCGCTTGGAAGTTTCTATCACGACCTTGTTTAGCAGATCCACCAGCTGAATCTCCCTCTACTAGGTAGATTTCACACAATGCGGGATCCTTCTCAGAGCAATCGGCAAGTTTGCCTGGTAATCCTGTACCAGAAAGGACATTTTTACGCTGTACCATTTCACGGGCTTTTCTTGCTGCGTGTCTGGCTTGTGCTGCTAGGATTATCTTAGAAACGATCTGTTTGGCACTCCTTGGGTTTTCTTCAAGATAGATTCCTAGAATTTCACCTACTGATGTTTCTACTGCTCCGGCAACATCTGAGTTACCTAATTTTGTTTTAGTCTGACCTTCAAATTGAGGCTCTTGTACCTTGACAGATATAACAGCCGTCAACCCCTCTCTAAAGTCATCACCACTGATTTCTATCTTTACTTTGTCAAGTAAGCCAGATTTGTCTGCATAAGACTTCAACGTTCGTGTTAAAGCTCTCCTAAAACCAGACACGTGAGTACCACCTTCTATCGTGTTAATGTTGTTCACATAACTCACCACATTCTCAGCGTATGAAGTGTTATACGTCATGGCAACTTCTACAGGGACACCATTCTTCTCTCCTTCTACAAAAATCGGAGTATCGATAAGGCTTTCGCGCGTTTCGTCTAGGTATTCAACAAATTCAACTAAGCCACCTTCAGAATGAAAAACATCTCCTCGGAGATTACCTTCTTCGTCTTTTTCTCTTTTGTCTTCTAGGTGAATTGTTATCCCTGAATTTAAGAAAGACAATTCCCTTAATCTTGAAGCTACCGTTTCATAGCGGTATTCACTAACGGTGAAAATAGAGGCGTCTGGCAAGAAATGTACTGTGGTGCCATTACTATCCGATTTACCGGTTTCCTTTACGTCATACTGAGGTATACCTTTAGAATACTCTTGTTTGAACTCTTTTCCTTCTCGGTGAACAGTCACTTCTAACATAGAAGAAAGTGCATTCACACATGACACCCCTACACCGTGCAATCCACCAGATACTTTATAGGTATCCTTGTCAAATTTACCACCCGCATGAAGCACCGTCATTACTACTTCTAGGGCTGATCTTTGTTCCTTTTCATGTATTCCTGTTGGAATACCACGACCGTTGTCTTTTACGGTCACTGAGTTATCTTCCTCAATGGTAACAGAAATTGTATCGCAATGACCTGCCAAGGCTTCATCGATAGAGTTATCGACAACCTCCCAAATCATATGGTGAAGGCCTTTGACACCTATATCACCAATATACATGGCTGGGCGCTTTCTAACAGCCTCTAACCCTTCTAAAACCTGAATATTACCCGCTGAATATTCCTGATTCTGATTTGCTTTTTCTTCGCTCATAAATTTTTTAAAAACAAAATTCTAAAGGGCTCAATTCAGTCTAAGATGTTACTGAAAAAATGTAGGTCTATTAAGCCCTAAAATGATGCACGAATATAAGGAAAAAAACCTTAGTAAACCCCAGTTGAAAGCATAACTAAAGTACATGCTTCGATGCATTCAATCCCTTCTTTTTGTGCAAGCACTTTAAACTCCTGATTTTCAGTACCAGGATTGAAAATTATTCGTTTTGGATGAAGAGAAACCATGTAGTCGTACCATTCTTTTTGGCGCCCAGGGTTAATGTAAAGCGTTAATGTGTCGACATCATCAATTTTTGGCTTATCGAAGACATTAAGAATCTTTCTGCCTAGTACATCTCCTTCTTGAATGCCCAATGGAATGAAATCGAAATTTCTTTCTTCCAACATTGTAGCTGCTTTATAAGCATACCTTGAAGGTTTTGGTACACTACCTATAATCACTGTTTTTTCCATTAACCTAAATTAACAACACTCGGAACTATTTCTCGCTATTTTTGTCTCTCATTATAATCAACGCTTAGCAAATGTGTTGCTCTAGAAACGAGAAGAGATTTATGAAAGTTTACCTACTTGGTTTAATGCTCTTAATGTGTGGTAGCCTCATTGCCAATGATGCTCCCCAAATCAAATTTATTGAGGTTGAAAACGATCAACAGTGGCAGACCGTCTTTGAACAAGCAAAAGCTAAAAACAAGTTAGTCTTTGTAGATGCCTACACGGACTGGTGCAGCTATTGCCATAAGCTAGATAAAGAAGTTTACACCGAACAATCTGTGATTGACTATTACAGCGAGCATTTTATTAATGTAAAATTCGATGCTGAAAGTGAATTTGGCTACCCAAAAGCACAACAGCTCAATATCACTGGCTATCCCACAATGCTCTTTATGACTGCCAGCAACCAAGTCTTTAAAGTCATTGATGGTTTTGTGCCGGCCGAAGCATTACTCGCCTATGGCAAAGATATATCTCGAATGATTAAAGCCCTTCCCGAGCTTGAGGCAAAATTCGAATCTGGAATAATTACAAGTGATGAGCAATTAGAGTTAATCAGTATTTTGGAAGGCACGGATGAAATTAAAGCTAAATCCATCGCAAAAAACTACGTTTCGAAATTAAAAGAACAAGACTTTCTATCCATCGAAAATATTTGGCTTTTATCTAGGCATCAGAATCAAATTGATGGCTATCCATTTCTTTACATTTCTAGCCATAAAGAGCTATTGATTCAAGCCCACGGAATCAATGAAATTAATGAATATATGAGCTCGGTCTACAATGACAATCTACAACTGGCCATCAAGTATGGTGATGATAAGTTATTAGATGACGTGGTTAATAAGGTACTACCACAGTTTGTTGAAAATGATCAGCTACCAACCGCAAGATATACTACTAAATCGGTCTATTATGCCCAAAGAGGAGAGTTCGATAACTATAAAATAGAAGTAAATGCTTACATGAACAACCACCTTTCACGGGACAGTAAGGCAGACTTCGCACTATCGACTACATATGAAATCATAGAGGATTATGCCTCCGATGAAATGATTCTCTTTTCCACACAACTCCTTCAGCAGGCTTTAGAAATCGATGAGAAGAACTTCGAATTAAATTCAATCTTCGGCTACACTAAAGGACTCCTAGGTGATTTTAAAGCAGCCGATAAATACCTTAAAATTGCCTCTAATTTAGCCAAAGATGAAGAAGAACGAGAAATCATTCAGAGCCTCGTAGATGCTGTTCAAGTGATGAGAGAAGGTTGAATTGAGTGATTGGGTAATTGGGTAATTGGGTAATTGGGTAATTGGGTAATTGGGTAAAAATCCAACTTATCTAAACCGACTCCCAATTCTTCATTATTAATTCTTCCTTATTAATTCTTCATTAATAATTAAACATTCACCATTCACTACCTCTCATTCGTGCCTACTTTTTAACCTTTCCATAAGCCTCTACCAAGAGATCCGCACATTTCTCACCGTCCATAGCAGCAGATAGAATGCCACCTGCATAGCCAGCGCCTTCACCACAAGGGAATAATCTTTTAATCTGAACGTGCTCACAAGTTTCTTTGTCCCTAGGAATGCGTACAGGAGATGAGGTTCTACTCTCCACTCCCACAATCTGTGCATCATTTGTAAGGTATCCTTTCATCTTTTTGCCGAAAGCTCTTAAGCCTTCTTTCAAACGTGCATGAACGGCTTCCGGAAGGACTTCGCTCATATCGACTGAAACTAGACCAGGCTGATAAGAAGTATCATTCAACGTACCTGAAACATGGCCATTAATATAGTCCGACATCTTTTGTGCTGGTGCTGCTTGAGTTCCTCCGGCAATGGTGCAAGCACGTTTTTCGACTTCATGTTGGAAGGCGAGACCGGCCAAGGCCCCGTGTTGCTTGTATTCTTGTAAATCCTCAAGCTCTATGGCAGTAACTATACCTGAATTGGCAAACTTAGAATCCCTTCTTGAAGGACTCATTCCATTCACAACTACTTCACCTGGAGCGGTAGCAGATGGAACAATAAATCCACCTGGGCACATACAGAAACTAAAAACGCCCCTTTGCTGCCCTTGATGTCTTGTTTGATGTACCATTGCATAAGACGAAGCTGGCAACCAAGGCCCTCTATCCGTAACGCACTGGTATTGAATTCTGTCTATTAATGGCTGAGGATGTTCAATTCTCACCCCCAAGGCAAAAGGTTTCGCCTCAATCAAAACCTTCTTCTTATCAAGTAAGTGGAAGATGTCTTTTGCTGAATGACCTGTAGCTAGAATTACACCAATGCCTTCTACTTTACTTCCGTCTGCTAAGACGACACCCTTCATCTCTTCTTCCTTCACAATGAAATCAGCGACTTTCGTATCGAAATGGATTTCGCCACCAGCACCCAAAATCGATTCTCTGATCTCTTGTACTACTTTAGGCAACTTGTTTGTTCCAATATGAGGATGCGCATCAATAAGTATATCTTCTGTGGCACCGTGGGCTACTAGAATTTCGAGAGATTTCTGTATATCTCCACGCTTTTTAGATCGCGTATAGAGTTTACCATCTGAATATGTGCCTGCTCCACCTTCACCGAAGCAATAATTAGACTCTGTATTGACAATGTGCTCCTTGTTAATGGCGGCTATATCTCTTCTTCGCTTTTGAACATCGCTTCCGCGTTCAATTACGATTGGTTTATACCCAAGCTCTATTAACCTCAAGGAAGCAAACATTCCCGCAGGACCGAAACCAACGATCACGACTGGATCGGCATTCTGGACATTTGGATAGTCTCTTCTGTAATCAATCAGTGGCGGAAGATCTTCCTTCACCGCAACGATCGCTTCAATATTGATTTTCACTCGTTTCGAGCGAGCATCTATAGAACGCTTAATCGCACGTACCTCAGCGTTTTGCGATTGAATATGACCTCTCTTTAGAATGGTCTCTTCGAATAATTCAGGATTATAAGCCTGCTCTGGGCTTAAGGTGGTTTTTACTGTCTTTATCATAATGTGTAGCCTATTTATGGCTAAATTTTAATTAGTTGATAGGTAATCAATACGTACTGATTTCTATTCGCCAATAACTGATTACTTTTTTTATTCTTCCTTGTCGAAGGTGTTAGAAGGACGGAAAGGGATAATTAGTTCTTCGCACCTAGTTGTTCCAGTACCCAATGCTTACCCCAGTCTCTTTTCTCTTCTTCGCTCCAAAGTTCAGGAAAGAAAATGACACCTTGAAAACGAGGGGGTAAATACTTTTGCCAGTTCGTTCCGCCAGTAGCCGCAATATCAACTGGGTCTCTATGTAAGTAGCGTACTGCCGAACGATAGTGCGCTAATGGCCAATCTACATTTGCCAATAAATCAAACTTACGCAGTTCACTTTTAAGGTCTTCGCTGCCTTCAGCATTCGCATAATGCCTTAGGTATAATTCGTTAAGGTTAGTTGACTCTACATCCTCAGCCAAACGCATAAATTCTTTTGTGTATTTCTCCTCGAAATGCTCTAAGGTCAAAGTCTTCTTACCTGACTTCAACTCAGTAGCCCCTGTCTTCCAGTAAATGGCTTCGTAAAGATCCTCTAAGGATGAGTCTGTGCTGATTTCATCTCTCCTGTCCTTATTCACAAGGTTTATCAAGTTAGTCGAAGCGATTTCAATCATGCGGTATTGACCCGATTGAAAACCAGATGATGGCAATAGTGACATTCTAAACTGAAGAAATTGTTCTCTCTCCATACCATCCGTCATGATATTGAAGGAGTGGCACAAATGCTCAAAATAGTTATTTAGACGCTTTACTCTTGCCGCAAAGAACTTCACATCAGGATGTGCATGCTCATGAAGCTGTTTTAACTCCCACATCGACAATTTAAAATACAATTCTGTGGACTGATGATAAATAATAAATACCATTTCATCAGGAAAATCGGTCTTCGGCTGCTGAAGGCCCAAAAGTGAGTCTAAATTGATATAATCCCAGTATTTTAAGAAGTCGGCATGCAACAAACCATCTAGGTAAGACGACATATCTTGACCCATCGCCTCATACTTAGCCTCCAGCTTCTTAATTCTGTCAATTATGTCTTGGTCGATTTCCGAGTTGTTCATACGTTTGCATACGTTAAAAAGTGAGTCAAAATTGACCACATTTAATTCAGAAAACAAATCACTATGAGCACTGATTCTTCTTCAAAAATCCAAAAATCCGCCAAGCAAGACGTTTTTGAGCACCCTGACTTCTATGGCATGGATGACATGCTTACCGAAGAGCACAAAATGGTGCGCGGTGCAGTACGTGATTTTGTGAAGAAGGAAATCTCTCCTTACATCGAAAGTTGGGCCGAGAATGCTTACTTCCCATATGACATCGTGAAGAAATTCGGTGAAATTGGCGCTTTCGGACCGCAACTTCCTACTGAATATGGTTGTGGCGGCATGGACTACATCTCGTATGGCATCATTATGCAGGAAATTGAGCGCGGCGATTCAGGCATGCGCTCAACCGCCTCCGTGCAGGGCTCATTGGTGATGTACCCGATCTACAAGTTTGGTAACGAGGAACAGCGTAATAAATACTTACCAAAACTTGCCTCTGGCGAATGGCTAGGTTGTTTTGGTTTAACTGAACCAGATCACGGCTCCAACCCTTCTGGTATGACTACCAACTTTAAGGACATGGGCGACCACTACTTATTGAACGGTGCTAAAATGTGGATTTCTAACTCCCCGAAAGCGGATGTCGCTGTGGTGTGGGCGAAAAGCGAAAAGGGAAGAATTCACGGACTGATCGTAGAGCGTGGCATGGAAGGTTTCTCTACGCCTGAAACGCACGGTAAATGGTCACTACGCGCCAGCACCACTGGCGAATTGGTCTTCGATAACGTAAAAGTGCCGAAGGAAAACCTCCTTCCTAACAAAAGTGGTTTAGGTGCACCGATGATGTGCCTAGACTCTGCTCGTTTCGGTATTGCTTGGGGCGCCATTGGTGCTGCCATGGACTGCTACGAGTCAGCCAGAAGATACTGTGCAGAACGTATCCAATTCGATAAGCCAATTGGGTCATTCCAATTACAACAAAAGAAACTAGCAGAAATGCTGACAGAGATTACCAAAGCGCAGTTACTCAACTTCCGCCTTGGCCAACTCTTTAATGAAGGCAAAGCCACTACTCCACAGATCTCTATGGCGAAGCGGAATGCGGTTGAAGTAGCCTTGAACGTTGCGAGAGAAGCCAGACAAATCCATGGTGGCATGGGAATCACAGGCGAATATCCAATGATGCGACATATGGCCAATTTGGAATCAGTCCTAACCTACGAAGGCACGCATGACATTCACCTTTTGATCTTAGGTGCTGAGATTACAGGGATTCCGGCTTTTAAATAGGCATCCCTTATCGTTATTCTGAGGAGGTACGACCGAAAGAATCTCAAAATAATTTTCGTTATCCTGAGTGTAGCGAAGGATCTATTCATTGCTAATTCACCAAGTTTTATACAACTTCCTGAATAAACGCGTTGAACGAGCTTTGTTCGAAAATGGAAATTGTATTTACTAAAGGAGAAAAACGAAATACACTGACTTGTAAAAGGCAAGACGGAAGCATCACCTCTGTTAGTCTTGGACCAAATCTACCCAATCACGATTTCGCCCATTTTATAGTGGAAAATAAATTCAAGCTAGAAAAAGGATTTTTCGGTAACATAAAATCAGGAAAAGCGATTTCCGAATTATCTGAACCTGATTCAATACGAGATTTACCTCCAGAAGCTTGGCTTTCTGAAATACTTGCTAGAAATCTACAATCATTACGTTCTGGTGCGGTAGTATTAGGACAGTTCGCTGAAATAGTAAAATGGGAGTCAGAAAAAATCATCGGCATAGAAGTTCCAGAAATCAACTTTGAAGACGTTAGCGAAATGAAACGGGATTTTGACAGCCTGTGTGAACAATGGGGTCTGATTCTTGAAAACGAAGAGATGAAATTGCTCTTCAAATAGATAAAAAGGCTAAAAGCACTCTCATTAAGCCCCTCCTAACCTCTAACCAAAGGCTCTACTTACTACGAATCTGACCTCATCAGTTATTCTGAGGAGTGCTGCCCAAAGAATTTCAGCGCAGTGTTACTAAACCCTGTTTTTCGTCTTCCTGAGTGTAGCGAAGGACCTATTTATTGCTAATCCACTAACTAATCATCACCTTCCCAATCAATCAGTCATACCAAAAGAGCAGAAATTATGAAGACAATGACTTGCAAACAACTGGGTGGTGCATGTGACACAACCTTTAGTGCTAACTCCTTTGAGGAAATTGCAGCAATGAGTAAAAGTCATGGCATGGAGATGTTCCAAAAGAGTGATATGCCTCATCTTGAAGCGATGAACAAAATGACAGAATTAATGAAGTCAGCAGATTCTAATGCGATGCAAAATTGGACGAAAAGTAAAAAAGCAGAGTTTGATGCTTTGCCAGCGCATGAATAATCCATAGAAAGACCGCTTAGTCTTTTCTATCCGTTTTAATGGGTGCTTCCACACGCATTGTTGGCCAACTCAAAGCATTAGCTGGCTTTACTTTTTCTGTTGCCCTAGCCTTTAAGTTGTGAAAGGTTCCATTCAGCCTTTTTCTGATGCGGCTTATAATTATGCTGTTAATGTTAATGACCATTTTCTGGTCTTGGTACACGCCCAAATAAGTAACTTTTACATCATTCGCTCCAAGCTTCTGAAGTTTCCATTGCGCGGAATAGAAGTCTACTAAATCATAGTCCTCGTCTCTGTCATACGCTCTAACTTGAGTGGACTTGGTATAAAAGGTGTCATCCTTATGGTAGATATCTACTTTGACTCGTCCGGTTTTCTTTACGAACAACCAAGGAATGTTAACGAAGAAATCAAAGGTAAAAGAAGAGTCGCTTTGATCAACCAGTAACATTTTTGATTTGCTCTCACCTTCTACCCAGTCGTAACCATCTACATCTAATATCAGGTTCATTACCTCATAAATACTGGATTTTTCGATGATAAACGCGCCCCGAAGCGACTCATATCCATCGCCTAAGGTGTCTAACTTGGTGATAGAAACCCCTTCGTCCACCCATGTTTTTTGAGCTTGAATAAAATTGAAGCAGGTCGTGCAAAGTAATATGGCAAGTACAAGTCGTTTCATAAGGAAATTACCCTTTCAGATCGCTAAAACTATTAATAACAAGCGGTAAATCACTCCTTAAGCACAAAGAATTCGGGTATATTACTGTGAATGTTTGTGAACACCACTCCTACGCGAACTTCTAGATTGCTTCTTATCATTAATATTAGGAATTCGAATCTCCCTATATTGACACGAATTTTCAGTATAGTAGATGTCGCATAAAACCGTTCAAGTCTTTCAAATTATCTGCCTTAGTATGTTTTCGATACAATGCTTTGCACAGTCTGACACGACAGCTGAGCCAGACACAATCCCCTACTACATCAACATTGATGATTACTTCAACTTATCAGCAGACTTAGAAACCGATTTTGAAAGCTTTCAGCTAAAGGGTGAAGGTTTCGAATATGACATTCGCCCTAACTTTGAGTATGTCAATTTAGTTGGTATTGACTACCGAGCATTGTCCTTCTTTATTTCCTTCAAACCCAATCTGGGTGTTAATTCTGACAATGATCTAAAAGGAAAGTCTGAACATACTGGTTTTGGATTTTCGTTTAATACGAGTAAAATGATTAACCATGTCGGCTATTCCTTTGCGAAAGGCTTTTACTTGGAGAACACATTGGATTATGACCCAAACTTCATTGAAAATAGTTCGCCATATATTCAGTTCCCAGACTTAGAAGTAACTTCTTTCAGAGGATCACATGCCTTTAAAACAAACCCTAACTTCTCCTATGGAGCTTTCAGTGTCCAAATGGCTAGACAAACACGTAGTGCCGGAACTTTGGCACCAGGACTTTCCTACAACTACTACAAAATCAACAATGGAACAGGTGCGCAGCGCTCTACAAACCTTGAAATCCTCTTTAACCTACCTTATTATTACACCCATGTAATTGATCAGAAGTGGTATGGAAATGTGGGTGTAATTGGTGGTGCAGGCATGACGAATACCTGGCTCACTACAACCATCAACGGTGAAGATTTTAAGTCTAATATCAATAGTTTTATCATGCGCGGAAGTGCTATTCTAGGCTTAGGCTATAATTCAAAAGGATTATTCGCAGGTGTTGAAGGAAAGGCACATCGAAGATTCCAAAACCAAGGAGGCACAGGTGTCAAAGAAGAGATTGATGGGTTCTCCTTTAGAGTATTTGTAGGTTTTCATATCAAAGCACCTCATTTTATTAACCGAGCCTATGATAAATTCGAGGCTAAGTTTTTAGGCAAATAGGCAACCCTTATCTCAATAGCATATATACTCGAACCTTGCATAAGAAAGTGTATATGGATCAAGTATTTAGTCGATCATTCCTACGAACTTCTTACTTTCGCTGATATCCATGAAGCAGGCCAAGAAATCATTAACGGAAGGCAATATCCTTAAGGCATTAGTTGCCCTCTCCCTTCCAATTATTGGCGCTAACCTACTACAAACAGGCTATCAATTGGTAGATGCTTTCTGGGTCGGTCGATTGGGTGCCAATGCCGTAGCAGCTGTCTCGGTAAGTTATCCCGTTAACTTTTTATTGATCTCGCTCACCTCTGGTTTTGCCTTCGCTGGAACCATTTTGGTCGCCCAATATGCTGGTGCCAAAAACCTGAAAATGGTTAACCATGTAGCGACACAAACCATAGTCATGGTTTTTCTAATGTCCTTAGTGCTTTCCAGCATAGCCTATGCCCTATCTCCTCAAATCTTGACTTGGCTAGGAGTTGGACCAGAAATCTTCGCAGAAGCTGACTTGTTTCAGCGAGTCATATTCATTGGACTGGTCTTCAATTTTAGCTTTATCCTCTTCCAGTCTCTCCTCAGAGGTATTGGAGAGGTGCGCATACCGCTATATATCAACAGTGTAAGTCTTGGTCTTAACTTTTTATTAGACCCGCTTTTTATCTATGGTTGGGGACCTATACCCGCCTTTGGAGTCGCTGGTGCAGCCTATTCCACTCTCGCGACAATAGGCCTTTCTGCTATCATTGGGCACTATATCTTGTTTTATGGCAAGACAGAGTTCAACCTAGTTCTGAAAGGATTTCGATTTGATTTTCAAATGCTGAAAAGGGCCTTTAAACTAGGAATGCCCTCCTCGCTTGAAATTTCTGCTCGTGCCTTTGGATTGACTTTGCTCACGGGGGTGGCGGCTAAGTTCGGCACCGAAGTATTGGCTGCCTATGGTGTCGGTGCTAGACTTATCAGCTTTGTGGTAATTGTGGCACTTGGATTAATGAAAGCCAACGCCACTTTGGTTGGACAAAATATTGGTGCCGGAAAGATGGATCGTGCAGAAAAGACATCCAATTATGCGGCCTCGATCGCCTTTATCTCCATGAGTTTAATGGGAATTATATTCTTCGTTTTTGCAGAACCTATCGTAAAAGCATTTCTCGATGCAGACCCAGATGTTGTCAGTAAAGGTGTTTCCTTCATCAAAATCACTGCCCCCTCATTTGGGTTCATGGGCGTACAACTCGCCTTAATTGGAACCTTAAGAGGATCCGGCAACACAGTCGAATCGATGATTTTTACCATCATTGGTATTTGGTTAATCCAGTTTCCGTTTGCGTGGATTGTTTCGAATATGGAATCCATGGGCTACTTAGGCATTTGGTGGTCCTTCCCTGTTTCATATGTGCTCCCTGCCATCATTACCTTCATCTGGTACAAAACTGGTGCATGGAAGAATAAAAGGGTGATTGGGTGATTGGTAAAATAGTCACTGGTCATTGGGTCTTAGGATATCAGAAACCGGCAATCAGCGGTAGGTCATTGGTCAATTAAAATTAGTAACTATTTAACTTCTAGCTTCTAATCCCCAACCTCCCAATTCAACAGAAACTGTAACCGCTCCCGTAAATTGTATACAAGTACCAAGCGCAATCGATTGAAATATCTCCATTTCTATTATCTTAGGCACATAAACTTTTTAGAATGGCCCAAGAAACCCACAACCTCGCTGACATTGACATTGCGCAAGCAGCCGAGATAAGACACATCAACGAAATTGCAGCCAAACTCGATCTTTCACCGGACGATTTAGAGCACTACGGTAAATACAAAGCAAAACTACCGATGAGACTCCTGGACCAATCAAAAATCGATTCGGGCAACCTTATTCTGGTAACTGCAATGACGCCTACTCCTGCTGGAGAAGGAAAAACCACAACCTCTATCGGCTTATCAGAAGGACTCAATAGAATCGGCAAGAAAACCTGTGTAGTGCTTAGAGAACCTTCATTAGGCCCTGTATTCGGAATCAAGGGTGGTGCAGCAGGTGGCGGCTATTCTCAAGTGATTCCAATGGAGGATATCAACCTCCATTTCACAGGAGATTTCTCTGCAGTAGAAAAGGCCAATAACCTCCTATCTGCACTAATCGATAATAACATTCAGAGTAAAACACACAACCTCAACATCGATCCACGAACGATCACATGGAAACGCGTGATGGACATGAATGACAGATCGCTCCGTCAAATCACCATCGGACTAGGTGGCACTACAAACGGAATTCCACGGGAAGATGGCTTCAATATTACTCCAGCCTCTGAAGTAATGGCAATTCTTTGCATGGCCGAAAACTTTGGTGACTTAAAGGAAAGACTCGGTAATATCTTTGTAGGATACACTTTTAACAGAGAGCCTATTTATGCCCGTGACTTAAAAGCAGAAAGTGCGATGGCCATTCTATTAAAGGATGCGATCCAACCCAACTTAGTACAGACTTTAGAAGGTAACCCTGCCATAATTCATGGTGGTCCTTTTGCCAACATCGCACAGGGAACAAATACAGTCATCGCCACAAAAATGGGACTCTCCCTTTCAGATTATGTAGTGACCGAAGCTGGTTTTGGTGCCGATTTAGGTGCTGAGAAATTCTTCGATATCAAATGTGTTTCTGCAGGACTTAGGCCTAAAGCTGTAGTCTTAGTAGCCACTATTCGTGCTTTGCGACATCACGGTGGAGCCACCAAAGATGAATACAATACACCGAGTGTAGATAGGGTGAAAGCTGGCTATGCTAACCTTGCAAAGCATATCGAAAACCTACAAAAATTTGGTTTTAACCCTGTTGTGGCGATTAATGCCTTCCCTTCCGATACGGAAGATGAAGTCAATTTGATCAAAAAGAAATGTGCAGGTCAAGGTGTTCATGCTGTAATAGCGAGTGGCTGGGCCACTGGTGGTGAAGGCATGACTGAGCTTGCTGCAGCAGTTGTAGGTACTGTAGAGTCTTACCAAAATGACTTCCAACCACTCTACGACTGGCAAGCTCCCATCAAGGAGAAAATCGAAATCATTGCAAAAGAGATTTATGGTGCCACTCAAGTAGATTTCACAAAACTAGCGCTACTACAGATGAAACGAATCGAGAAGCTAGGCTTCAGTGATCTACCCATCTGTATGGCAAAAACACAAAAATCATTGAGCGATAACGAAACCGCGTTTGGACGACCTGAAAATTTTGTTGTAACCGTAAGAGAGTTTGAGCATGCCACTGGCGCTGGTTTCATTATCCCAATTCTAGGTCAAATGATGAGAATGCCAGGGTTACCAGCAGTTCCAGCCTCAGAAGGCATGTCAATTGATGATGATGGAGTGATTTCAGGCTTATCCTAAAATTGAATATGGCTATCCCTGTTCAACCAGTTGAAGTAATACGCGTAGGAACGCATTCGCTTGTAATCAAGCCTGACTTAGTGGTCTCAGAAGAACCACTAGAGATAAGGATAGGTCATGGCGCTGCAGACAATCGCCAACAATTCAGCGTGTCCGTTACCATGCGTACACCAGGAAACGATGAGGCCCTATGTTTAGGCTTTCTATTTACCGAAGGCATCATCAACTCCATGGAAGAAGTTATCAGCGTGAAGTATTGCGAAGATTTAGGCAGAACGGAAGGCATGGAAAATCTAATGCGGGCTGAGTTAAAGCAATCTGTGGAAATTAGTAAGGAGCAATTCAAACGAAACTTCTACACTACTTCAAGCTGTGGTGTATGTGGCAAAGCGTCAATAGATTCCATCAAAGTTACCTGCAGCCCACTCTCTAGAGAAGCTATTCAGGTAAAGAAAGAGGTACTATTTGGTCTTCCAGATAAATTGAGAACTGCTCAAGATGTATTCAAACATACAGGCGGGCTACATGCAGCTGGCCTATTTGATGTGGCGGGCAAATTAATCGACCACCATGAAGATGTCGGCAGACACAATGCACTGGATAAGCTCATTGGTTCAGGACTTATAGCGGGCACATTGCCTTTTTATAAGTCAGTATTAGTACTTAGTGGTCGTATCAGTTTCGAATTAGTTCAAAAAGCATTAAGGGCTGGTATTCAAGTAATTGCTGCAGTTGGTGCACCGTCAAGCCTAGCCATAAACCTTGCGGAAGAGTTCGGCATGACGCTAGTAGGGTTTCTAAAGGAAGATCGATTTAATATTTACACGGGGAAAGAGCGAGTTATTTTATGAAGTTGAGAATTCAAGGCAATAGCATTCGATTTAGACTTACCCAAACCGAGGTAAGTAATTTTGGCAAACAGGATGCTTGCATGGGTAAAGTCGAATTCCCAGATGGTAATACCCTAATCTATCGGTTAACTACAGCCACTGAGATGAGTAGTTACTTCAGGAACAATGTCATTACAATTGCGCTACCTGAAACGGAAGTGGAAAGCTGGATTAAGTCAGACATAGTGGGTATCTCGGATGATTTGATCCTAGAGAATGAGGATAAATTGAGTATTTTGGTAGAAAAGGATTTCAAATGCTTGACTGATCGTTCTGAAGATGAGAGCGATATGTTTCCAAACCCAAAAGAAAGTCATTAAACCCGATTTAGGCAAGGGAGATCGTGGTGAGGGCTTAACCTGCAAAGAATCAGGAAATTGGGATTTGAAAGCATAGCAGGGCTATGACAAGAAGCAAAACAAAACGTAGTGGCTGATTCGCAGCAAGTTACGTCCGTAATAGAAAATCTATTGCATAATTCGGGTTAAACGAGTAAAGAAATAAGATGTCAGAAAATCTTAGTGCATTATCAGGCCGAAAAGGTTTAGAAGATAACCTCTTTGAACAATTGGTAGAGAAGTCCAAAGTGGCTGGAGCACCAGATAATGAGGAATTAAAGGCCTTAGCCAAAAAGTACCTGATGGGCGAAGCCATTACGTACGGCACGGCTTCCTTTTATGATTTCATGAAGAAAGAGCACGAAGGAGTTAAAGTTCATGTTTGTAATGGAAGTGCCTGCTTGGTAGCTGGAACACAAGACAAACTAAAAGGGAAGCTTTCTAGGCACTTTAAAGATGCAGAGGTCGGACACATGTGCTGCCTAGGCAGGTGCCACGAGAACAGTGCCTTCAACTATAACGGCACTAACTATTCGGGCGATGCCATCAATTCAATAGAAGACATTGTTCAAAAACCTGACAAAGATTTAAGTGATAATTACAAAGTAGGTGCTACTGGTGAGCGTGTATTGACTGGCGAGGCCATGACGGCTCAACAGTTCAAAGAAGAATTCTCAAAGGTTTTGGCAAATGGACCTGAGTGGGCCCTTGGACAAATCAAAGCCTCTGACATCCGTGGTCGTGGTGGTGCTGGATTCCCCATGAGTTTCAAACTCAACGCCTGTAAAAACGAACCGGAACCACAGAAATTCATTGTTTGTAATGCCGATGAAGGTGATCCAGGTGCCTATTCTGACCGATACCTTTTAGAAGAGCAACCAATGCTAGTGCTTTTCGGTATGATGACTGCTGGCTATATAGTCGGTGCCGATCATGGTGCTGTATACATCCGTGGCGAATATCCCGAGTCAGTCGCTGCTTGCGCTGAAGCTGTGAAAGAACTAGAAGCCATCGGCATGCATGGCGATAACATTGGAGGTTCAGACTTCAGTTATAAATTCAAAGTAATAGAAGGTGCTGGCGCCTATATCTGTGGTGAAGAAACAGCACTCCTCTCCTCTTTAGAAGGCCAAAGACCTGAAGTAAGGGTGAGACCACCTTTCCCAGCGCAAAAAGGACTTTTCAATAAGCCGACCATTGTCAACAATGTAGAAACATTGGCCGCTGTGCCATGGATCATTAGAAATGGTGGTGAAGAGTATGCAAAATTAGGAACCGAGAAATCGACAGGAACGAAACTGGTTTGTCTGGATTCATTCTTCAACAACCCGGGCATGTACGAGGTAGAAATGGGGCACTCTTTCAAATCCCTTGTGTACGAAACAGGTGGCGGCTTTAAAGAAGCGGTGAAAGCGGTTCATGTTGGCGGTCCACTGGGAGGAATAGTTCCTACCCATAAGATTGACGACTTAACTATCGATTTTGAGAGTTTCGCCAATGGCGGGTTCTTACTAGGACATGCAGGAATCGTTTCTATACCAGAAAAATTCCCGATGATCGAATACTTGGAACACCTCTTTGAATTTACGGCTGACGAATCTTGTGGAAAATGCTTTCCATGTAGCATCGGTTCGGTAAGAGGAAAAGAGATGATTGCCAACTCCAGAAATGGTCAGAAAATGGATAGACAATTGATGGATGATTTGTTGGAAACCCTAGAGATAGGCTCCCTTTGTGCCTTAGGTGGCGGTTTACCATTAGGGATCAAAAATGCCCTGCAGTATTTTGAAAAAGAACTTAAGAACTACTTTCTATAAACACGAGCCATATGAGTGATTCAAAAAACATCGCCTATATCAACAACGAACCCTTTGCGTTCGAAAGTGGAGAAACCATTCTTACCATGTTAAGAAGGCATATGGGACCTAACCCGGTGCCAACGCTTTGCGATGCACCTAATCTTGATCCATTTGGATCGTGCAGAGTTTGTAGTGTGGAAGTAGGCAGAGAACAGAATGGACCGACACGCGTTCAGGCCTCCTGCCATACGCCAGTGATGGAAGGCTCCTTTATCTATACACACACCGAGAAGATGGAGCGCCTGCGAAAAAATATCGTGGAGCTTGTCTTAACTGACTATCCGAAAGAGAAATTCGAAACTGACAATCCAGCAAAAAACGAACTCAAGCGAGTTGCCTATGATGTTGGAATCAAGATGGAAGAAGTACGTTATGCACCCGGAAGAAACCACTTTGATCGAACGGCTGACACGTCTCATCCATACATGCAAGCGAACTTAGATTCTTGCATCAACTGTTTCAGATGCGTGCGTGCTTGTGATGAAGTACAAGGCGAAATGGTATTGACGATGGAAGGTCGAGGTTTCGACAGTAAAATCGTGATGGGCATGAACGAAGGCTTTATGGAGTCTGACTGCGTTTCTTGCGGTGCTTGTTCTCAGGCTTGTCCTACTGGCGCTATTACAGATGTATTTGCCTCTAAAACCAATGATGCCGAAGAAACCACCAGAACGGTTTGTACCTATTGTGGTGTAGGCTGTAACCTAGATGTCGCGACTTCAAGTGGAGAAATTGTGAGTATCACGGCTCCTTATGATGCAGAAGTAAATCAAGGCCATACTTGTCTTAAGGGAAGATACGCCTTTAAATTTTACGATCACCCAGAACGCCTTCGTTCACCGATGGTGAGGAAAAACGGGAAGCTGGAGGATGTCTCTTGGGATGAAGCCTACGATTATATCGTAAACAATATCACGCGCATTAGAGATGAACATGGTCCAGATTCAATTGCTGGAATTTCTTCTGCCAGATGTACCAATGAGGAAAACTACCTCATGCAGAAATTCATTCGTGCGGTAGTTGGCACAAACAATATTGACTGTTGCGCAAGAGTATGTCACTCTCCTACAGCCTTGGGCATGCAGCGTTCTTTCGGAACAGGTGCAGCGACCAATTCAGTCATTGACATCAAGTACACGGATTGTATGATGGTGATCGGTGCCAACCCTACAGCTGCTCACCCAGTGACAGGCGCGAAGATGAAGCAAGCAGCCATGAAAGGCACCAAGCTTATCGTGATTGACCCGAGAGAAATCGAATTGGCCAAATATGCTGATCACTTCTTGCAACTACGTCCGGGTACTAATGTAGCCTTATTGAATATGATGTTGTATTACATCATTGAGGAAGACCTTGCCGACAATGCCTTTATAGAAACCCGTACCGAAGGTTATGATGACTTTGTCGCCAACATTAAGAAGCTTGACATCAATGCGATGGAATCCATCACAGGTGTTGCCAGAGAAGAGGTGCGCGCTGCAGCGATTACTTACGCATCAGCACCGAACGCTATGTCCTTCCATGGGCTTGGCGTAACAGAGCATTCACAGGGAACATTTACGGTACAGCAAATTGCCGACCTCGCAATGATCACTGGAAACATTGGCCGAAGAGGAGTTGGTGTGAACCCACTTCGTGGACAGAATAACGTGCAAGGTGCCGCTGATATGGGCGCACAACCGCATCAAGGCGCTGGTTATATGGATATTACCAACCCAGCAATGAATAGGCTTTACATGGATTTCTACAAAGGCGTGGACATCCCGTTAGAAATTGGATTGAAAATCCCTGAGATGTTTGATGCCGCCATTGATGGCAGCTTGAAGGCCATGTGGATTATTGGTGAAGATGTAGTTCAAACCGATCCGAATACCACTAAGGTCAAAAAAGCATTGAATAGCCTTAATCTCTTTATCGTGCAAGAACTCTTTATGACGGAGACTGCTTTGCTAGCCGATGTCGTATTACCAGGCGCTTCGTTCCTTGAGAAATCAGGAACGTTCACCAATGGCGAAAGAAGAGTTCAGCGAGTCAACAAAGTGGTTGAGCCTATTCCAGGTTCCAAAGCTGATGGCCAAATCATTGTTGATGTGATGAAACGCATGGGCTATGATCAGGCCGATTATGCGCCAGATACCATGCTAGAAGAAATCTCTCAGATTGTTCCTTTCTTCAAAGGCATCAATTGGGATAACCTAGCTGAGAACGGCAAGCAGTGGCCAGTACCAGAAGATGGTACGAGTACAGAAATCATCCATATCGAGGAATTCAAGCGCGGTAAAGGCTTATTCACTTACTTCGATTGGAGAGAAACTGAAGAGATTGTTGAGCATGGCGCAGAGTATCCATACATCATTACGACCAATCGCGAACTAGAGCACTATAACTGTGGTGCAATGACGCGTAGAACCGGTAATGGCGAAATCCTTAAAGAAGACGTATTACTGATCAACGCCAAAGATGCTTCTGACAACGGCATTGGCGATGGAGAAATGGTCTGCGTGACTTCAGCGCGTGGAAAAGTGGATATCAGGGCTAAAATTACAGATGAAGTGAAACCTGGAGTAATGAGTACAACCTTCCACTTCCCTGAGATTATGGTGAACCTGATTACTTCGGATATCCATGATTCAGAAGCCAAATGCCCAGAATACAAAGTAGTCGCAGTAAAAATCAGGAAGTCGAAAGGAGCCAACAAGCTGATGAAAGCTTCGCAAAGTGCGGGTATGGAAGCTGCTCCGTACGACAAGTTGAAAGAATAGTAGCTCAAGGTAAATGTCTAATATAGCAGTCAAAGGTCTTGTTCTTATGGGTGGACAAAGTCTACGCATGGGAAGCGATAAGGCCTTTGTGGAGTATAGAAACCAAACGTTGCTCACACATTGTTTAAGTCAACTAAAGGGCATTACATCTGAGGTATTTCTCTCAGTCAATGCGTATCAATTCGAAATTCTTCACGGACATTACAACTGTATTCAAGACCGCTACCCTGACAAAGGACCAATGGGAGGGATTCTTTCGGCACTAGAAACACTGAATGAAGATTTGATTGTGCTGGCGGTGGATATGCCTGAGGTAAATCATGCAATGCTAAGTCGGCTAGTATTAAAAGGTTCCAAAGTCAAAACATACCAAAACCAAGAAAACCAACGGGAACCTCTGCCCTCTTTCTGGCCCAAAACCATAACTAAAACGCTCTCCTCTTACTTTGCAAAAGATCAATTATCCCTAAACGGTTTCTTGAAAATCCATGGCGAAGTGGTTATTTCTGATACCGACTCTGGCTCCTTCAAAAACCTTAACAGTCCTAGTGATTTAATTTAGGGTGATTGGGTGATTGGGTGATTGGGTAAAATCTTATTTTTTTGAGATACACTCCAAATTATTCATTCTTAATTCAACATTCAACATTCATAACTCAACATTCACAATTCAACATTCCCTAAGTTCCAACCCATTTATCAGTTCCTGTGTCTAAAAAGGAAAGGTCAATTATGAAGAAGGTCATTGTAATCACACTCATCAGTTGTCTAGCATTCAGTTGTGAAAACCTCGATATACCAAGTGGTTTACCTGAATGTATAGAAGATCAAATCAAAAGTGAGGTACGGAACAGCCAGGTGCGTGAGCCTAACAAAGCCACAGTAGAAGCCTATCTCTACAATAGTGAAAAGGTATACATCTTCGACCCTGGTTCAGGTTATGCCGACTGTCTTTCTACGGCCTACAATCAAAATTGTGAGGTAATCTGCGAGTTTGGTGGCTTTGCTGGACTTAACACCTGCCCTGACTTTAATGAAACTGCCGAATCGCTCGGTATCATCTGGGAAGATCCGCGGTAGGCTGTTGGGCGTAGTTTGTTGCTAGCTAAGCCAATACGCCTTTAACAAAACTCATCGTTCGAGGTTATAGTGGTTGATACCTTTCTTTAATCAAGAGGCCCACACAAACTCAATAAAACCACATGACAAGTAAATTAAGTTTAAGACCAATTATTAAAACAAAAGAGTTCGAGAAAAGCACTGAGGAAGAAAGGTTTCAAACCCAAACCCTACGTCCTATTTTAAAACTTCAGAATGAGCTTATACTTGGACTATACAGAAACCATATCACTGAATCTAAAAGCACGTTTTATGATTTGTCACTTGAAAACAAAATTCTTTTTGTAGAAAACAGCTTACAGAAAAACATCGTGTTAAAAAACAAACTCCTCGGAGTAAGCCTTGGCATGCTCACCACTGAGGAATTAGCGGTTTACAGCACCAATACAAGCCTCTACAACAAACGAATTATGAGCCTAATCGTAGAGCGGATCCGAAGCCAAGTAACGCTCCTCTAAGGTGTGACTAACCAAGGCCCTCCCCGAACTCCCACTTTAGGGACTTATAGCGGTAGGAATAAATTGGGTAACTTGCTACTAAGCAACAAATCCGTAATACATTTCCAGTCCAAATAACTCTCACTTCCTACTTCCATTATCATTCATTAACTTAGGGCAAAACCTTAAAAATGAATTCAAAACGATACCCCCTATTCCTATTGGCTATTGGCTTTGTACTTTCGAGCTGCACAACTGATAATAAATCTTCTGAAACTATAGGCGAAGACATTGAATCTCCTTCTGAATGGATTTCACTTTTTGATGGTAAGTCATTCAATGGTTGGGAAATGTATGGTGAAGAGCCATTCACTAAACATTGGAAAATTGTTGATGGAACAATCTCATGTAATCAAGATGCAGGTGAATCTAACACAGGCTTCAATAGATCGGTTATGACAACTCGAGATTTCGGGAATTTCGAACTAGAGTTAGAATACAAGATTTCCAAAGGGGGAAACAGTGGCGTTTTCTATCATGTAGTAGAAAAGGCAGAATGGGGTCATGATTATGCTTCAGGACCTGAGTATCAGATATTAGACGATGAATTTTCTCGTTCAGAATCAGAACCCTACAAAATGGCAGCTGCCAGTTATGCGATGTACCCAGCAGCGGCAACAAAGAAACCTAATAAGTTCATGGAGTGGAATAAGGTCAAAATCATTTATAACAATGGCCATGTTGAGCATTGGTTGAATGGCGAAAAAGTACTTGAATTCGAAGAAGGCAGCGAAGATTGGTTAGCTAAAAAAGCTGCTGGGAAATGGGCTAACGCTGACTCTTATGCCGCTTCCCAAACAGGACGTATTAGCCTACAAAACCATGGTGACGAGGTATATTATCGCAACATTCGTATCAAGGAGCTGTAGCCTCAATTATCATTCTGGAATCTAAAAGATATGCGAGCGACTTATGCGATTCCCGCCTTCACTGGAATGACGGGAAAAGAGTTATTCTAGGTGAAATGAAAAGCAACCATTACTACCTCCTTCACATTCAATACCTAGGCTTTCGGTTCCATGGCTGGGCAAAACAGCCTAAGGTGAAGACCGTCCACCATATGGTAGATAGAACCCTAGGCTATGTTTTCGATCATGAGGACTATAAAACCCTAGGTGGAAGTCGAACAGATGCCATGGTATCAGCAGATCAATTTGTGCTTGAGCTGTTCTTAAACACTCCCATTACGCATGAAGAGAAATTCTTAGCACTCTTCAACCTCAATTTACCATCGGACATTCGAGCCTTAGCGATCGAAGAAACGGATGGTGAATTCAATATCATTCAAAGCCCTAAAGCCAAGACATACCTTTACCTTTTTGCCTTTGGCGAAAAGGCACACCCCTTTTCTGCCCCATTCATTACCACAATCAACGCCCCCCTCGATATTGAGCTAATGAAAGTTGGTGCCAATTGCTTTGAAGGCACTCATGAATATAAAGCCTATTGTAAAAAGCCATCAGAAAAGACGAATACCCAAAGAACGATTGACGCTTGTGAGATAGTACCCAATACCTTTTACACGGCAAGCTTCTTCCCTAGCCCGTCTTACGCATTAAGAATCTCAGGAAAAGGGTTTATGAGAAATCAAATCAGGATAATGATGGGAGAACTCATTCGCTTAGGCCAAAATGAAATTACTATCGATGAACTGAAATCATCCCTATTACCTGACTTTACAGAACACCTGAGTTTTATTGCTCCTGCTTCTGGATTGATCTTGCATCAGGTAAGTTTTGACTAAGATTCAAATAGCCTCAAAACAAATTTGGTAAGTAACTATTGGCTGCCTTCGGATCCTCAAACTGACTAAATTAAATTGAAGTATATTTCTTAAAATGGAGCAGAGAAACAGCGTTTACATAGCCACCAGTTTAGATGGCCACATAGCCGACTCAGAAGGCAAGATTGATTTCTTAAACACTTTTCCTGTTCCCGAAGGTGAAGATATGGGTTATTCTGCCTTTATGGATCGAATTGATGCCCTTGTAATGGGTCGCATCACTTTCGAGACAGTATTGGGTTTTGACGTTCCCTGGCCCTATGAAAAGCCAGTCTATGTACTAAGTAATAGCCTAAACGAAATCCCTAAAGGATACGAAGGCAAAGTATTTCTTGTCAAAGGCACACTCCATGAAGTCCTTTCAGGAATACACAGTAATGATCATCATCGACTCTACATCGATGGTGGAAGTACGATTCAAGGCTTTTTGAAAGAAGACTTGATTGACGAAATGATCATCACTACCATACCTGTCTTGGTTGGTGGAGGGCATTCATTATTCGGACAGTTAGATAAATTGCTGATGTTTGAATGCGTTAGCACTCAGAGGTATGCAGATAAAGTAGTACAAAGTCGATTTCTGAGACAGCGCTAAACCTCAAACCAAATAGCCTACGATCAAAATCAGCGCACCTAGAACAGCCAATGGCACTAATAGCTTTACTATAAATTTGAGCCAAATATTGTAAGGCACGTTGACCATGGCCAGAGAAGGCAGAATAAGTCCTGATGGAGTAATGAATTGCATCAAGCCAAAGCCAAAGAGATAGGCATTCACAATTTCTTCTGTCGGCACTCCAACTACGTTGGCTAGCGCACCCATAATCGGCATACTGACAAGTGCTAAGCCTGATGATGAGCTAATAAAGAATGCCAGAACGAAGAAAACGATCATCAACATCGGCAGGAATATCAAAGGGGAAGTTCCGGATACTAAGTTAGAAGCCTCATTCAAAAGGGTTCCAGAGATCAAACCATCATTCAATACGATCGTAATACCCCTCGCCACACCGATGATCAATGACACGCCTAATAAGTCCTTTGCCCCACCGACAAAGGCAGTAACGAAATCGCTTTCAGAAGCCCTTTGCATGACTCCGAGAATAATGGCCGCAAGTAAAAACAGGGCTGTCATCTCTTCAAACCACCAGCCCATGGACGAAACCCCATAAATCATCACCACAAATGTCAAAGCAAATAGGCCAAGTAGTACCCATGTTCCTTTGGTCATCTTTCCAGCAGCTACGGGCTCACCCTTTTTCTCAAATAGATTCTTAACCTTGAGTCCATGAAGAATTGAAGTTTCCGGGTTTTTCTTAACGCCTTCGGCATAGCGCACGATATACCAGATTAAGACGATCGATCCCAGCACTAGCATGGCAATTCGGCTTTCAATACCTTCCATCCAGCTCACTCCAGCAGCATCTGAGGCAATGATAGTTCCGAAAGGATTGATCAATGCCCCCATAAGGCCTATGCAAGAGCCCCCATAAACAGCAGCGACAGGCACAATTAGGTCATAACCTGCGGCTAAGAAGATGGGAACGAGTATCGGGTAAAATGCAATGGTTTCTTCCTGCATTCCGAATGTAGTCCCTCCCAAGGCGATCAACAGAATCAGAGCAATGATGAGCCATTTCTCTCTACCTTCCATTTTCTTAGCTAGTAATCCCACGCCCTTATCCAATGCTCCGGAATGTTGGAAGACACCGATAAAACCACCAATGATCAAAACGAAGAGAATGATGTCTATGGATTCATAGATTCCTTTGATGGGTGCAAAGAGAATTTCTTTCAAACCTTGAGGCGATGCCTCCTGCTCATTGTATGTATTTGGGATAGAAACAGGCCTTCGAATCTTACCTTCTTCGAACTTTGAGAGCTCCATTTCAAGACCCAAACTGTCTAAAGTATTCTGATTTCCGGGTAAATTCACAGATTTTTCACCTGTGACTAAAAATATTTTTTGGTCAGAATCATAGGCCAATGTATCGAAACTACCGGCTGGCAATAGCCAGGTAGCTACCGCACTGATGATGATGATAATGTATAAAACAGTGAATGGTGAGGGGAACTTAAATCGCTTCATAAAGTGCCTTTAACTGCATAATATACCGATTATAAACTATAAACAATCTTATCGGCATCGACTTACAAGATGAGAAGACTAAAAGAAGCAGCTAACTAAACTCAATTTTTTACCGATAATTTCCCTAAAATATTAAACCATAATTACTAATTTGCGTTGTATAACAAAGTTGGCACAAAGTCAACAATTTTAGAGAAATGCAGGTTATGACCAATTTATTATATAGCTTGCGCGATTATTAATGAATAACAAAATGAAAGAAGGAACAGTAAAATTTTTCAATGATTCAAAAGGGTTCGGTTTTATCACAGATAACGAAGACAACAAAGAGTATTTTGTACACGTATCAGGTCTTATCGATGAAGTTCGTGAAGGCGATAACGTTACTTTTGATCTCAAAGAAGGTAGAAAAGGCTTAAATGCTGTGGATGTAAAAGTTGCATAAACAGCAAAGGAATTATATTCTACAAAGCCCCAATTTATTGGGGCTTTTTTTATGCCCTTTAACGGGCTATTAAGTATCCGTATTGAATAACTTGATCAAGGTCACTTTTATAACTCCTTAGAATCAATATCTTCGTAAGACTAAAACTTACTATCCATGACCATAGGTCTCTTGAAAGAACCCGCAGGTGAGCAAAGGGTTGCCTTACTCCCTGAAAGTGTAAAAACACTGATCGACTCCAAAGTCACCGTCCTAGTAGAAAAAGATGCTGGATTAACAGCATTTAATTCAGACACAGACTACAGCAGTATTGGCGCAACACCATCCGCACGCACTAACGTACTTGCTGCAGACATGATCATCGGCATCAACCCTCCTACAGAGAGTGAAATTGAAAAATTAAAGGTGGGTCAGACCTTGCTTTGCGTTTTTCAACCACTATCCAACAAACCGCTAGTCGAGAAATTGCAAGGTTTGAAGGTGACCAGCTTCAGCCTTGATAACGTCCCTAGAACCACGCGCGCTCAATCCATGGATGTATTGTCGTCTATGGCCACAGTAGCAGGCTATAAGGCAGTTTTAACGGCCGCAGCCATGTCACCTAGATTCTTCCCTATGTTTATGACAGCAGCAGGAAGCATCATTCCTTCAAAAGTTTTGATACTTGGAGCAGGTGTTGCAGGCTTACAAGCCATTGCGACAGCCCGTAGACTGGGCGCTGTGGTAGAAGCTTTCGATGTAAGAGCCGCAGCAGAAGAAGAAGTGAAGAGTCTAGGCGCCAAATTCGTAAAGGTGGAAGGTGCGCAAGATGATGCTGCCGCAGGTGGTTATGCAGTGGAACAAACCGATGATTATAAAGCCAAACAGCAAGCCTTGATCCAAGGGCATGCGACTAAGGCAAATATTATCATTTGCACCGCACAAATTCCTGGACGCAAAGCCCCAGTGCTTATTCTAGCAGACACAGTGGTCAATATGCAGCCAGGAAGTGTTATTGTTGACTTGGCAGCCTCCACAGGCGGCAATTGCGAGTTAACCGAAAACGATAAGACAGTTCAGAAACATGGAGTGACCATCATTGGAAACTCTAACCTTCCCTCCTCCATGCCAATGGATGCGAGTAAGATGTTCGGTAAGAACATTGTCAATCTTTTGAAATTGATGATCGATAAAGAAGGAACCTTTAACCTCGACTGGGAGGACGACATCATTGCCAATACCTGCGTAACGCACGATGGAAACATTATGAGTGAACGCGTTAAAAATATTCTTTTCCAAACCGAAACGGCTTAATCCATGCAAGATCTTCTCTCACTGTTTTACGAAAACAGGGAATTCATATTTCTCATTATCGTATCCATTTTTCTAGGCATCGAAGTGATTTCTAATGTACCCGCAGTACTGCATACACCACTCATGTCTGGTGCCAATGCAATTCATGGAGTAGTTGTCATCGGTTCTATCATAATTATGTTAGAGGCCGCTCCTGACAATTACTTCGCACTGATACTTGGTTTCTTCGCAGTTGTCTTAGGAACCCTCAATGTGGTTGGCGGCTTTGTAGTCACTAACCGAATGTTAGAGATGTTTAAGAAAAAGGAGAAGTAGCACCATGACAGATCTACTAGGACTCACCATTCTCGAACTTTGCTACATCGCAGCTTCGATTACTTTTATCATGGGACTGAAAATGCTCAGTAGCCCTGATAAAGCACGAAAAGGAAACCTTATTGCAGCCTACGGCATGGGCATTGCCATATTTGCAACCATCCTATTTAAGGAAGAACTTACTGCCGATAAGTGGCTGAATTATGGATTAATTTTAACTGGGCTAGTAGTCGGTACAGTCTTCGGAACTCGCATGGCCATGAAGGTTAAAATGACTGCCATGCCTCAGATGGTATCCTTCTTCAACGGTATGGGCGGAGCATGTGCTGCTGTCATTTCTCTCGTTGAATTTGATCACTTGCTTCATACTGGAAAAGTAGAAACTGGGATGATGGTTGTAATCATCCTCGGTTTGATCATAGGCAGTGTTTCCTTCGCTGGTAGTATAATCGCCTATGGCAAACTTGAAGGCAAAATCGGGGATAAAGCATTGCCTGGAGGTCAGATCATTAACATCGTGCTTCTTCTGGCAATCCTTGGAATGGCAATCGTTATGGCGATAGCTGACGTACCGAACGAAACATACTTGTACATCCTATTGGGCATCTCATTGCTTTACGGAGTGCTCTTTGTATTGCCGATTGGTGGTGCTGATATGCCAGTGGTGATATCCCTTTTAAATAGCTTCACGGGTATGGCCGCAGCTTTTGGAGGTTTCCTCTACGGAAATCAAGCCATGCTGACCGGGGGGATTTTAGTGGGCTCTGCAGGCACAATACTGACCGTATTGATGTGTACAGCCATGAATAGATCGCTAATGAATGTGATCATTGGGTCTTTCGGAGGCGGAGGTGCTGGTGTAGAAGGAAAAGATGGTGAACAAGGAACGGTCAAAGAGATTTCGGTGACTGACGCAGCAATTCTATTGGCTTATGCAAATAAGGTTTGTGTCGTTCCTGGATATGGTTTGGCCGTAGCACAAGCCCAGCACACGGTCCACAATTTGGAAAAGGTACTTGCCGACAAAGGGGTCGAGCTGAACTACGCAATTCATCCTGTCGCAGGAAGAATGCCAGGCCATATGAATGTGCTATTAGCAGAAGCAGATGTCCCCTATCCAAAACTCATGGAAATGGAAGATGCCAATGATGACATGGCGAACACCGATGTAGTGCTTGTGATTGGAGCCAATGATGTAGTGAACCCGGCAGCTGAAAATGATCCATCAAGCCCTATCTATGGCATGCCGATCATTGACGTCCTCAAAGCGAAAAACGTAATCGTGATGAAGAGATCCATGGGAAAAGGCTATGCCGGCATAGAAAATGAACTCTTCTTTAATGATAAGAACCGTATGCTTTTCGGGGATGCCAAAGACTCTCTTGAGAAGCTAATCAGTGAAGTAAAAAACCTATAAGGCTTGATTAATTACCATAACAAGCGCTTTCGAGCAGTGCAGAACTCGGGAAATGGTCAGGTTGTGGCAGGTTTAGTCTTTCAGTATCAGCAGGAAGGAGAAATCTTGACCTGTGATTATGATGGAGGAGAAATAGCCAAAGGCCACCTCATTGGTATTGTCGATGCGGAAGGTGTAATTCAGATAAGATATCACCAAGTTGATACTAGTGGTCGGTTAATGACGGGCAAATGCACCTCCACTCCTGAGCTGATGGAAAATGGAAAACTCAGACTGCACGAAGTATGGCAATGGACGTCTGGAGACTTATCTGAATGCACCTCGATATTAGAAGAGATCTAGATGTATTAATTCTATAGACCCTGAAACAATTTCCGTTGATGTTATTTTTTCTTTTCGTCATACTGCACCTCACACATCATACTGAACTTGTATAAGCATCTACTTGATTTTATTCATCCCTATTTCTAAACCACACCACTTTCAGTTGACTCAGACCCTGAAATGAATTCAGGGTGACAATACGTTTTTAGAACGTCATGCTGAACTTACCTCACCATCTAGCCATTCGTTGGAGAAAGACACAGATTCTTGTTAGCTTTACCATATGGATGGTCAACTGAGAGAAAACATTAAAATAGGTAGCGAAGTCAACATCGTTTTGAAGAAAGACCAACGTAGTGGCACACTAACACATGGCTTCGTCAAAGACCTTCTTACCAGTGCCCCCAAGCATTCACATGGTATCAAAGTCCGCCTCGAAGATGGACAAGTGGGTCGCGTGAAAGAGGTTATTGAATCGTAGTGGTCATTACCTGAACACCTCTGATACAACTAACATTGTCATCTGTACGTATAAATTATATATATTTACGTAATGAATACAAAACTTACACTTTCATTAGACAGTGATGTCATAAAGGCAGCTAAAGACTACGCTAAGAAATCTGGTAGAAGCCTATCGCAGGTTATTGAAGGCTACTTAAAGAAAATCACTTATCATCCATCAGATTCTAACCTAAGCATAGCAGAGGACCTTCAAGAGTTATATGGCTGCATTAAGCTTCCAAAAGAACAGAATGACAAAGAAGCCATTAGGAGTATTCTTATCAAGAAGCACCTGAAATGAAGCGATACTTTTTAGACACCAACATACTCATAGATTTTGTCGCGGATAGAAAACCTTTCAGTCAGCATGTGTTGAAACTGTTTCAACTCCCTAAGTCCGAAAATGAACTTTGGACATCAGACAATTCAATAACCACGACCTACTATATTTTAGAACAGCAACTAGGTAGAGAGGAGGCTAAGCGAAAGCTTGGGCTACTACTAAAACACCTTTTCATACAGCCAATTGAGAAACAAGAATTGGTCACCGCATTAACTCAAACTTTCAACGACTATGAAGATGCCGTACAATACATGGCCGCATTAAAGCAAGGCAGTATTACTGCCATTATAACAAGAAATAAGAAAGACTTTAAGACAAGTAAATTACCAATTTTGGCACCTGATGAATTATTTGATCAATAAATAACCTTAGTCAAGTGCTCGAAATCCTTTACCAAGACGAATATCTTGTTGCGATCAATAAACCACATGGACTACTCGTTCATCGCTCACCCATTGCTACCAATACTGACACTTTTGCAGTACAAGAACTGAGAGACCAATTAGGCCGTCATGTTTATCCGGCACATAGGCTCGACAGAAAAACATCTGGTGTACTGCTCTTCGCGCTAGATAAAAGTGTTCTACCTGCGTTACAGCACCAGTTTGCAGAACACAGTCCTGAAAAGACCTATTGGGCGATTTTAAGAGGTTATGCAGAAGATTCTGGAACGATTGATTACGCCTTAACTAACGACAAGGGCAAAACTCAAGAAGCTATCACCCATTACAAAATCTTACAAAGGACAGAGGTTGCTGTTCCATTTGGAAAGCATGCGACTTCCAGATATTCGCTCATCGAGGCTAAGCCGGTAACAGGCAGAATGCATCAATTAAGAAAACACTTCGCTCATATCCTACACCCCATCATCGGTGATAGGCCTCATGGCTGTAACAAACAGAACAAACTCTTTCTAGAGAAATGGCAAATGGGAACTATGCTCCTCCATGCCAAATCATTACAATTGGAACATCCTATTACGCATAAACCGTTGGATTTTAAGGCTGGGCTTCAAAGCGAATTTCAACGCATGTTGGAGACGCTTGAATTCAATGACTACTCAGTGCCTTCTTTATAAGGAACTGTATTCAACATATGCTTTATCACATTTACCCTAGCCACGGTTTTTCGATTAGCTTTTAAAATTACCCAAGGCGCTTTAACAGTATTTGTATGCTCAAACATGCGTTCCTTGTATTGGGTATAATCATCCCATAATTCTTGCGCTTTATCGTCTACTGGAGACATCTTCCAACGCTTGAGTGGATTAGTACTTATGTCTTCAAAGCGCTTCTTTTGCTCCTCTTTGGTAATTGAGAAATAGAACTTGATTAAAATCATACCATCATTGGTAATCATACTTTCGAAGTTATTCACTTCATCCATAAAGCGCTCATATTCCTCCTCAGTACAAAAATCATTCACAGGCTCTACTACAGCCCTGTTATACCAACTCCTGTCAAAAAATACCATCTCACCTGGATTAGGTAACTTATTAATGTAACGTTGGAAATACCATTGCCCTCGCTCTTGATCGGTAGGTCTCGGCAGTGCGACAACCTTATAATTCCTTGGATTCAAGTGGTGAGTTGCCCTTCGAATTGCCCCACCCTTACCTGCAGCATCTCTACCTTCAAAAAGCAGACAGACACGTTGATTGTTCTTGATCACCCATTGCTGAAGCTTTATCAGCTCAACTTGTAAGTCTTCAAGCGTCTTTTCAGATCTAACAGTACGCAACACCTTCTCAGGGTTGATCTGATCACCCTGCTTTAAGAGTAACTTGATACCCAAATTGGAATTCAGAAGCTTCAAGTCTTTGATCGAAAAATTTGGTTGGTCTTCCATTTAGGTTAGGTGATAAATTGAACGGTAAAATCTCATTACTACATTAGGATCTGGCAATACATTGGTACTTGCACTCTCCTTTCCTTCGTATTCAAATCTGGATAGCACATACCGAATAGCTTCAAGCCGTGCAACTTTCTTTGTATTGGTTTGTAGAATTGTCCAAGGACTAAAATTCGTATGGGTCCGTGCGAACATTTGTTCTTTGTAATAGGTATAACGCTCCCACATCTCTTGTCCTTTTTCATCCACTGGACTAAGCTTCCATTGTTTCAACGGATTACTTCTTCTGTCATTAAATCGTTTACTCTGCTCATCCTTATTAATGGAAAACCAAAGCTTAATAACATGAATACCATCTTCAAATAACATGTGTTCAAACTCCGGGACTTGGCGCATGAATTGTTGATATTGCTCATCTTCACAAAACCCCATTACTGGCTCAACAACGGCTCTATTGTACCAGCTTCGGTCGAAGAAAACGATTTCACCTGCGTTAGGTAGCTCTTTGATATACCTCCTAAAGTACCATTGCTTTTGCTCTAGGTCTGTCGGTTTATTCAAGGCGACTACTCGCAAAGAACGGGGGTTCATATGCTCTACAAAGCGTTTAATCGTTCCCCCCTTACCTGCAGCATCTCTACCTTCGAAGATAACAGCCACACGTTGCCCCGTCTCTGCTACCCAACGTTGCCATTTCACGAGCTCAACTTGTAATTGTTCAAGTTGACGTTCGTAGTCAAGGTTAAAGAGGGCTTTACTAAAATCCTTACCTTTTTCTGTAAGTATCCGCTCTAAATCTTTATGACTGCTAATGCTAGCAAGATCCTTATTGGTAATCTTTTTTGTCGTATCAAACTTACCTGACACGGACTCATCAGTAATTAAAAATTCACTCATTCTTGGGTCATTTCAAGGAAGTCGAAGATAATAAATTCAATGAAGATTAGTCACTTGAAAAGTATGATCTATGTCATTTTAACATCATATAACTAAGATATTATTTCACGTGAGCCCGAAAGGTCAATATTTTAACTGGTTGAAGGGGATCATTTGAGAAAATTGCAAGAGTTTTCCTTTCTAACCCCATTCTGCCTGTCGCATTAAACACAACTTTCAATATTTGTGAGTTACCTGGGGCTATACTTGAGATGTCATTATAAATAAGGCAATCACAATTTGACTCCACTTTTTCAATGACCAAAGGCTGATTACCATTGTTGGCAACAGAGATTTCAACCTCCTTCGTACTTCCAACATTCATCACCTTAAAATCATAGCTAGAAATTTCAATATTTAGATTTGGGCCTTGTTCATTAGCTGCCTTCTTTGGCAAAATGGTATACTGAACGGGTAAGGCAGTTACTAACTTTTTATTATTGTAAAACTTGAATACCCGCTTGTGAAAACCCAATTCAGTTTTACTATTAGAGATGAAATCTATTCTCATTTTCGAGAAAGCATGGTGCCCCACTTTATCCGTACTGAAACTTATATGGACTGAATCGCCTCCATTTAGGTTAACTGCGTTGAGGTCCTTTCCTCCAAGGTTATAAACATCAAAGAAGGCAGACAGTGTATCGCCACGTACCCCAGACCTAAGGTTTAAAACTTCTTCCTTTGTTCTAAAAGGGAAATGAACATTTCGGTAAGCCTTAAACACGTCCAGCTCGCTTTGTAGTACTTTGAAACTCATTTGGAAGCCATGGAGCACAAGGTTATTATCATCGAGTAAGCGTAATTCGTATTCCAAATCGCCTGCCTCCTCTGGCAATGCAATGCGAATGGGTATTTCGATAAGCTCACCACCACCAACAGATCTCTTAAGTGGTGTAAACTTCAAATTCTCATTACTGCTCCAGAATTGTAAATGAACAGAATCACTACTTTGGTTTGTCCAAGTAAGGACCCGATCGTATTGTCTAAATTCTCCTTCAACAACGCCTAAATCAACGAATTGAAGGTTTTGAGCTATCCCAACAAAAGTTGTAAAAAGCATGAGGACAATAACTAAAATCCTATTTATCCGACACGGTTTTGACATAAATACCACTCTCCTCGTTTTACTGTTAAAATTAAACGTTGAAATGTTGAGTTGAGCATTCCTTTATTATTTAATTTGTTCAAAATATTACTAATGGCAAGAATACTCACCGGCATACAGAGCTCAGGAAAACCTCACATGGGAAACATCCTAGGTGCCATGAAACCGGCTATCGACCTATCGAATGATCCTAAAAACGAATCGTTCTTCTTTATCGCGGACCTCCACTCCTTAACCACGATCAAGGATCCGAAAACTAGAATCGAAAATACAAATGCCGTTGCTGCTGCATGGCTTGCTTGCGGTTTCAATACCAAAAAGAATACTTTCTACAGACAATCTCGGGTACCAGAGGTTTGTGAATTGAATTGGTACATGAACTGCTTCACTCCTTTTCCTATGCTGGCTAATGCACATAGCTTCAAGGATAAAGCAGATCGTTTAGCAGATGTTAATGCTGGTCTGTTCATCTACCCAGTGCTTATGGCTTGTGACATCCTCCTCTATGACGCCAATATTGTGCCGGTAGGTAAAGACCAAAGGCAACACTTAGAAATGACTAGAGACATGGCTAGCTCATTTAATCATAAATATGAAGAAGTGTTTGTGCTTCCTGAGGCTCAAATCAGTGAAGAGGTAATGACAGTTCCAGGGACTGACGGGCAAAAGATGAGTAAGTCTTATGGAAATACGATTGACATCTTTCAGGCGGATAAGCCATTGCGTAAGAATATCATGAAAATTGTCTCGGATAGTACTCCTTTAGAAGAACCTAAGGACCCTGACAAAGACATTACTTTCTCACTCTACTCGCTATTGGCAAATGATAGCCAGATTGAAGAAATGAGACAGAATTACCTTGGTGGAAACTATGGCTATGGGCATGCTAAACAGGCACTCTATGAGCTAATTGTAGAGAAATTCGCAAAAGAGCGCGAAACCTATAACTATTACATGGAAAATCCCGCTTTACTAGAGGAAGAGCTTATAAAGGGTGAAGCGAAAGCCAGAAAAGTAGCCGTAAAAGTGTTGGCACGTGTGAAATCAGTGCTAGGTTTCGCCTAAGTCATCAGGTTTATCCTACAGCTTATCGATAGTATCTAACACCTTATCGAAAGTGAACCATTCCACCGTTTATGACCCGCTAGATTCGGAGAAATTTAGTGGTTATGAACAAGAATCTCTTACTCTTTTGTTCAGCTCTCCTTTTGGTTTGCTCTTGCACAGAATTGTCAATATCAATTACCGATAATGCCCAATGGGCCGTCTATGAAGTGAGTTATACCTTTAATGAGCTAACTCATTTAATAGGTAAGTACAACAGCTTAAATGGCAAGGCTCAAATTGACATAACCATACCCACCACAACTGAAAACCTTCAACTGGTTCGAAGAACGGCTAAAGGAAGTAGCACAATTGATCTTGATACCTTCTCTGCACAGCAAAACTTAGACTTAAGTGATCGTTCTATCGCCAACCTGAGTAGTCGTGCCTTTTCGAGCAATGAAGATTGTATTGACAGGTTGTATGCGGTAGAAAGTTCGAAAAGAGGTTTTTGGAGTATTAACCTGACAACTGGTAATTATGAGGAGACAACATTACCACTTCTAGAAGGTGGCGGTTCCTTTGCTTGTGCATTGGACCAAAGTCGTGGACTAATGTTTTACAATGTCGGAAAGGACTTATATCAATATGACGTTGCTACGGGAAGCTTTAGCATCGCGAATACTGGCAATCCTTTTAACGGCAACTTCCCTAGGCTAGAGTACTACAATGGCTACTTCTGGATGAGCAATGGAGATCAACTCTATAAAGTTGATGGAAATACGTTTGAAACAGTGGCTTACTACAAAATCTCAGGTTTTGTAAACAGTAATGGCGGTGGTGATCTTGCCTTTGATTCGGACGGTACGCTTTATCTGGCGTGCTTTTCAGGCCTATACAAATTCACAGCATTCGGTGAAGGAACTGCTGATATCGTTAGAGTCAGTGCGGAAAATTTCCCATTCCAACTCACTTCTATGGCCATAGACAGGCAGGATAGAATTTTCGTAGCCACAAATGATGCGAATTCAAACCTTATCCAAATCAGTAAGGAAGATGGATCATATCAAATTGTAAAAACTTATGACCACAAAATCAATGATTTGACTGCCTGGAAGTGCGAAGCGAATGAGCTTCCTCAACAAGACAGTGACAATGACGGCATAATAGATGAACTGGACGATTATCCAAATGATCCTGATGTTGCTTTCGATGTATATACTCCGTCAGCGCTCGGCATGGGAACCTTAGCTTTTGAAGATTTATGGCCACTACAAGGTGATTATGACTTCAATGACATGGTAGTCGGCTACAGGTTTGTAAACGTGATGAACAGCAGCAACAAATCTGTACGTTTAGAAATTGAATTAGCCTTAAGGGCAATAGGTGCAGGTAATCATAGCGGGTTTGGCATAGAATTACCATTTAATAAATCTGACGTAGCCTCCGTTAGTGGCAACGCCATATTAGGCAACCAAATAACACTAGAAAACAACGGTCTTGAGGCAGGCCAATCAAAAGCTGTGATCATTGCCTTTAATGATGCCTTCGATCACATGAAATTGGTGGGTGGCAATCAGTTTGTAAACACTGTAGAAAGTGAAAACACTCAGGAGGAAGCAACCTTCAATATCGTTGTGAATTTTGTAGCACCGATAGATGCAAGTCAAATGAGTGAAGCACCTTTTAACCCCTTTATATTCTCAAGTTATGAAAGAGGCAAGGAAGTTCACCTGAGCGGTAAAACTCCAACTGATTTAGTCAATACTACTTATTTCGGTACTGCTGATGATGACACTAACATAGGCCTCAATAAGTACTATCAAAACGATTTGAATATGCCATGGGGAATTAATGTCATCCACAGCTTCAGGTATCCGATGGAGAAAAAGAGGATTGATAGAGCATATAACAAATTTATTGACTGGGGAATGAGCCGTGGGGAAAGCTATAAAGACTGGTATGGCGATAACTCAGGCTATAGGAACCTCAGCAACATCTTCATGAACAACTGATCGAATTCATATTAAAAGAAAATTTTCTTAAAGATTAGTGGCATCATTAGTGCCCCTTTTACGTTAAGTGGTTGTAAATTCATATTCATGAAAAGTTTTAAGAATTACTTAATCGTTTTACTTGCCGTTGCATTTATGGCCTGTACTGAAGAAGATTCCTCTTCTGAGTTCACTGGCAATGAAGTGAGACTTGAAATGATCCCTGGCACAGTTCAGGGAAATACAACTTCAGGCACGCTACTCATCCGTGAGCGTACTGATGGAAAAGCTCAAATAGAAATTACTTTGAATAATGTCCTGACCAATGCTGACCATCCAGTTCATCTTCATGTAGGCAGCTTAGATGATGACGGTGATGTTGTCCTTTTACTAGAAAGACTTGTCGAAGAAAATGGAGTAGGAAGAAGTATCACACAACTTGATGCATTAGAAGATAATACCACGCTTAATTACTCGAGTTTCTTAAACTTCAATGGGAGTGTTAAAATACACTTTGAAGATTCAGGACTTCTTGAAAACGAGATACTTGGGGCTGTAAATATCGGAATCAATACTGCTGAAAACCAAGCATTCATGGATGGGTCAAAGTCCATTACCATATGCAATTCCGATTTCGGACAATAAACCTATCAAATAATTTCTTTAATGCTTGATTAATTCCGTTAGTCACCTGCACAAGTGAATGAGTAGTGTGTAGGAGAATTCAGATAAATGTGGTTTAATACAAACAATCAGAGTCAGTACTAACGCTCGTCAATCAGTTCCAAGACAATTATTTGGAATATCTTTCATTCAGAGAACCATTATTCGAAGCATTCTTGATTATACTTGCAACGAATAAATTGAACTATGAGTAATCCACTAGTTAATAGAACCGCAACCCCATTTAATACCCCACCCTTTTCGGCTATAAAAAACGTTCACTTCAAACCTGCAATTACCGAATTAATTGAGGTTGCCAAAGCTGAGATTGATGTCGTGGTAGCACAAAAAGACCTGCCTACATTCGAGAATACCATTGAAGCATTAGAACGGTCTGGAAAAGCGCTAGACAGAGCTTCTTCGATCTTTTTCAACCTCAACAGTGCTGAGACAAATGACGAGATTCAGTCTATTGCAAAAGAGATCTCCCCCCTTCTCACTGAGTTCTCGAATGACATTCTACTGAATGAAGCGCTATTTATAAAGGTCAAGTCAGTACACGATTCAGTTAATCCGTCAAAGCTCAATGCAGAGCAAAAGATGCTTTTATCGAAGTCCTACAAGGGGTTCGTACGAAACGGTGCACTGTTAAATGATGAACAGAAAGATCAGCTTAGAAAAATAGATGTTGAATTATCTCAATTGTCTTTAACCTTCGGTGAGCATGTTTTAGCCGAAACCAACAAGTATGAACTTGTCATTGAAAATGAAAGTGATTTGGCCGGCCTTCCCCAGTTCGTCATTGATCAAGCAGCAGAAACTGCAAAAGAAAAGGGTCATGAAGGCAAATGGGTATTTACCCTAGATTACCCTAGCTATGTACCCTTCGTTACATACTCCTCGAACAGAGCACTTAGAAAAGAATTAAGCATTGCGGCAGGTTCTAAAGCCTTTAAGGGCGATGAAAATGATAATCAAGACATTGTTAAGCAAATAGCTTCCTTGAGACATCAAAGGGCAATATTGCTCGGCTACAAGACCCATGCGCATTTCGTCTTAGAAGAACGCATGGCTGAATCACCAGAAAAAGTGATGGAGTTTTTGGCAGAAATTGGCACTTATGGAAAAGGTGGTGCTGAACGTGATGTCAAAGAGGTGGCAGATTACGCCAAGCAACTAGATGATATTGATGCACTTCAGCGATGGGACTTCGGTTATTACTCAGAGAAATTAAAGAAAGAGAAGTATACGATTGACGATGAGATTCTAAAACCCTACTTCAAGCTAGAGAATGTCATTAATGGTGTTTTTGAGACGGCTACAAGACTCTTTGATCTTCATTTTATCCCTAATGACAAAATCGATAAGTACCACAAAGACGTAATGACCTATGAGGTAAGAGATTCTTCTGGTAAGCACATCTCAGTATTCTATGCCGACTTCTTTCCAAGAGCAGGCAAAAGAGCAGGCGCATGGATGACCTCCTATGCAGGCCAATACAAAGACCAAGAAGGTGACCATCGTCCGCTAGTTTCTATCGTTTGTAATTTCACTAAACCAACGGGCAATACGCCATCCTTATTGACTTTCAATGAGGTGACGACCCTGTTCCATGAGTTTGGACATGCACTGCATGGTATGCTCGCAGATGGACAATATGAAAGCCTAAGCGGAACCAGTGTCTATTGGGATTTCGTAGAGCTACCTTCTCAAATCCTTGAGAACTGGTGCTTCGAAAAAGAATGTTTAGACATGTTTGCGAAGCATTATGAAACGGGTGAAGCGATACCAGAAGAACTAATCCAAAAGATCAAGGACAGCGCCAACTTTATGGAAGGCTATCAAACCATGCGACAATTAAGTTTTGGTATGCTCGATATGGCATGGCACGGACAAGACAATTCAGGCATCGAAAGCGTAGCCAGTTTTGAACGATCCATTATGGCAGAAACTGATGTATTGCCGGCCATCCCTAATACCAATATGAGTGTTGCTTTTTCACATATTTTTCAAGGTGGATATTCGGCAGGATACTACAGTTACAAATGGGCAGAAGTACTTGATGCTGATGCCTTTGAATACTTTAAAGAGAAGGGAATATTCAATAAAGAAGTAGCTGATCTTTTCAAGGATAACGTTTTATCAAAAGGTGGTGCTGAACATCCAATGACACTCTATAAAAAGTTTAGGGGGCAAGAGCCAAATGTGAAAGCCTTACTTAGAAGAGCGGGACTGCTAGAGAATTGATTCAAGTCCCAAAACGCATATTGCCCGCTATCGTATTTGCGCAGTTCGCAGGTACATCACTATGGTTTGCTGGTAATGCGATTCTGCCTCAAGTACAAGCCTCATGGGGCTTACCTGAAAGTAGTTTAGCCAATGTGACTTCGGCTGTGATGCTCGGTTTTATTATAGGTACTTTCTTATTTGCACTATTTTCTGTAGCAGATCGGTTTAAACCAAGCAGGGTTTTTCTAATCTGCTCTGTTCTTGGTGCAGTCTTTAATTTGCTGCTGATTTTTCTTCCTAGCACTTACTTTAATCTACTAGCACTTCGGTTTATGACTGGTATTTTTATTGCGGGCATATACCCTGTTGGCATGAAAATCTCAGCTGATTGGTATGGAGGAAAGCTTGGAAAAGCACTTGGATACCTTGTTGGGGCTTTAGTATTGGGTTCGGCCTTCCCTCACCTATTGAATCATTTTGGCACATCGCTGTCTTGGAAATTCGTTCTAATTGGAACTTCAGCTTTGGCGCTTCTTGGGGGTATTATTATGATTTTACTCGTTGGTGAAGGCCCACATCGGATTACTGGCGCTCGATTCGAACCAGGGAAGATTGTTGATGTATTTCGTAAGCGAGAATTTAGGGCAGCTGCCTTTGGCTATTTTGGACATATGTGGGAGCTATATACCCTTTGGGCGTTTATCCCAGTCATATTGATGTACTACAACGAAACCCACAATACCGAAATCCCCATAAGTCTATGGACGTTTTTGATCATAGCCGTTGGCTCGGTTGGTTGTGTTTTGGGAGGCATTTTCTCCACCAAACTTGGTAGTGCGAAAGTTGCCTATCGGTTCTTAATGCTTTCAGGGATTCTTTGTCTCGCTTCTCCGCTCTTCTTCGACCTGCCAGAACCCTTGTTTCTTGGTATGTTCATAATCTGGGGTTTCGCAGTGATTGGAGACTCGGCACAATTCTCTTCTCTAAGTGCCTTAACCGCTCCACCAGCGTTTAAAGGGACGGCATTGACCATTGCTGTTAGTATCGGCTTCCTGCTCACCATACCGAGCATTCAATTACTAGGTTTCCTATCCGAACAGATAGGCACGGAATGGCTCCTACTCACTTTAATCATCGGCCCAATCTTTGGCTTAGTTCATACGAGAAAACTAATAGAGCAAAAGCTATAAAAGAGTTAGGCCTTGGCCAAACACTTTTACCTTAGCTCAAGTTGTGTTATCATATTTTAGAAAGATGGTATCAATAGAAGGGCATTCGGGAATTTACACCTTAAGAACAGAGCAACTCCTAAACACAGATTTAGAGACAGCTTGGGAGTTCTTTTCATCACCAAACAACTTAGTGAAAATCACGCCAGAGAGCATGGCCTTTGAGATAACTTCAGGCGAAGCTTTACCCATGTACCCTGGGCAAATCATCAGTTATAAAGTATCTCCATTTCCTGGTGTTAGAGCCAGTTGGGTGACTGAAATTACCCATGTAAAGGATCGTGAGTTTTTTGTAGATGAACAACGGTTTGGACCTTACAGTATGTGGCACCACGAGCATATCTTTAAAGCCACTGATAAAGGGTTAATGATGTGGGATAAGGTATCTTACAAGCTACCTTTCGGCATTCTTGGTCAAATGGTTCATCCAATTCTTGTGAAGAACAAACTCACTGAAATCTTCACACATCGTTATACAATTTTGGAGGACATATTTCCTCCTGCTTAATATAAGCTAAGCTGATTCGTCATAAGATGAAGATCGTTTCGGTTTCGATCTTAAGCCAAAGGATAATAGACTTTATTATTTACTCCCTTCAGGAAGGTCAAAACCAAAGGCTGCAATTTCAGCCTCGGTCATCCGAATTACATTCACATCTAGTTTGATTGCAGTCTTTGGAGTATTGGTCGCGTCTTTCTCAACTTTAACAATCTGATCTACCACATCCATTCCTTTGAATACCTGACCATAAATCATGTAATCACTATCTAATCTTGGGAGTCCCTCTTTATTCTGAACAATATAAAATTGACAAGCCGCAGAAAGCTTACCTGGGTTATCATCCCTTCCCGCTCCGAAAGCTCCGTAAACATGCTTTTTACCAGCCTCAAATTCTGGTTCCAATAAATGAACTGAGTAAGCAAAACCTTCGGGTGTATCAGGGCATCCGCCTTGGGCAACAAAATTCTCTATGACCCGATTGAAAGTATAATCATCCCAATAACCTTCATTTGCTAGTTCTATGAAAGCTTTTTTATGTTTGGGAGCTTCGTCATATAGCCAAACAAGGATTTCTCCTATGTCTGTTTTGATCTGACCGACTTCATAGGTTTTATCTTGCGCGCATGCAGTTGAAGCAATGACAAATAGTAGGAATAAGGACTTTTTCATGTGGTTCCGTTTCCCTAAACTTATTAAAATTAGCTCAGAGGTTGAATTTTGATCTTCAATTCCTTCTGCAAAGTATAGATATGCTCTTTTTCACGCTCGCCAATGAACAGAATTGAATTCCCTTTCAAACCAGCTCTTCCTGTACGTCCACTTCTGTGTGTGTAGTATTCTGTTTGCTGAGGAAGTTCATAGTGAATCACAAAGCTCAAACCACGTACATCAATCCCTCTTGCAGCGATATCGGTGGTTACCAAAAGATCAACCTTCTCGCTTTTGAATTTGCGCATCGCTTTATCCCTATCGCGCTGACCCATATCCCCTTCAATAACATCCACCAAGAGGTTTTTAGCCAAAAGTTGTTTGGTCAGGGTACGTGCAGTTCTTTTCGTTTGACAGAAAATCATACCTCTCTCCTCTTTGTGGTAGGCTAAAAAGTGCATCAGTTCTGGCAGTTTGTCTTTCGAGTTACACACCATGTATTCATGTGTGACATTGGCATTTACTCCTGCCTCTCTGCTCACTTCTATCTTCTTGGCATCTTTGCTCAAGAATTTTTTTATAATTTCCTGAATACCTTCTGGAAGTGTTGCTGAAAACAGCCAAACACTCTTTTCTACAGGCACATAACCCAGGATATAGTGTATGTCTTGCTTGAAGCCCATACTCAACATTTCATCTGCTTCATCCAACACCACATGCTTGACCCTTGTTAAATCAATCGCCTCTCTTTTGATTAGATCGATAAGACGACCTGGGGTAGCTACGACTACATGCGTAGGTCGTTGAAGTCGTTGAATCTGATTATTGATATCCGCCCCACCATAAACCGATTCAATAAATATTTTCTCCGTGTACTTAGTAAACTTAAAAAGTTGCTTGGCAATTTGCTGACACAATTCACGCGTTGGCGCTATGATAAGGCCTTGCACTTCCGCTTTGTCAGCATCAATGTTTTGTAAAAGGGGTAAACCAAAAGCAGCAGTTTTTCCAGTACCCGTTTGAGCTTGGCCGACAAAGTCCTCCGAAGAGTTTAGTAATAGAGGAATTGCAGATGTTTGAATATCTGTTGGATCGAAAATATTCAGTTCGTTTAACCCTTTAATAAATTCGTTAGAGATGCCTAATTCAGAAAATGTACTCACAGTTTTTACTTTAGTCGGCAAAGGTAGAACGAATACTTCGCAATAAAGCATTGCAATAGTCTTAAGTGGGTTGTTTATTTGGATATGAATTTGGATGGAATACAACCCGTTAAAATAGGTGTCATCACCGTGTCTGATCGCGCGAGCAAAGGGGTCTATGAAGATCTTTCTGGGAAAGCGATCATTAACACCCTAAAAGAGTACTTAACTACAAAGTGGGAACCCATTTATCAAGTAATTCCTGACGAACAGTATTTAATCGAGAGCACCATCAAACAAATGGCTGACAAAGAAGGCTGTAGCCTGATTGTAACGACTGGAGGAACCGGCCCTGCCTTACGCGATGTGACACCAGAAGCGACCGAGGCAGTGAGTGATAAAATGATGCCTGGTTTTGGTGAATTAATGAGACAGGTCAGCTTGAAGTATGTACCTACAGCCATTCTTTCGAGACAGACGGCTGGCATAAGGGGAAAATCTCTTATTGTTAATCTTCCTGGCAAGCCTAAGTCAATCAGAGAGTGCTTAGACGCTGTTTTCCCTGCGATCCCCTATTGCATCGACTTGATTGAAGGTCCTTTCATTGAAACTCACCCTGAAGTCATTACAGTTTTTCGTCCAAAACCTTGATAACAAATCACCATCAAGCGAGTTAACCTGTGTAGCTTTTAAGAAAATATTTTGTCCGAAATCCTTAATTATCGTAAGTACTTACACATTTCAGCCCTTTGAATACTGAAAAAACGTATTCTTGAATTCATTTGGTTAAATGGCTAAAAAACTTTTCAGACGGTAGTAACTTTTCTTATTAAGAGCGTTTTGTTTGTAATGCCGAAAAAGGCAATGCTAAAAACTCTTAACTAAATACAAATTGACATCTCATATCATCTTGAAAAGGCTGTTAAGGTCTATTTCGCTCACCCTCATTATTTTTGCCATAACCCAAAGTAGCGCACTTGCTCAGGTCGTTTCAGGTAAAGTTGTAAGTAAGGAAAGCAAAGAGCCCATCATTTTTGCAAACGTCATGCTTTCTGGCCCTAAATATGTCAACCGATCAGTTGGTGTTTCATCGGATGAGAAAGGTGTTTTTTCCTTAACTGCTGAAGAATTTCCAGTTGAGATTGAAGTGAGTGCCTTAGGTTTCAAGTCTAAGAAGGTAACCATCGAGAAACCAGTTACTGGTTTAATCATTGAATTGGAAGAATCTGCAAAGGCCCTTGATGAATTTGTTATCACCGAGGAAAAAATTAGCCAAGAAGACCTTCGTGCCCCTATTGAAACTATTAAAGTTAATATAGCGGCCATTCAAAGCACCCCCTCGTTCAATTTCTTCGATGCTGTAGGTAATCTAAAAGGTGTCGATCTAACCACTCAAAGTGTTGTGGTTAATACTGTGAATACACGAGGCTTTAATTCCACCACTAACCAAAGGTTTAGACAGTTTAGTGACGGTATAGACAACCAAGCGCCTGGCTTGAGTTTTTCTCTAGGAAATATTGTTGGCCCTGGTACACTAGACATTGAATCTTATCAAATATTACCTGGTCCGTCATCAGCGTTTTATGGCCCATCTTCTTTCAATGGCGTTTTAGAAATGAAGACAAAAAATGCATTTGACTACCCAGGGTTAACTTTTTCAGCCAAAGGAGCCACTGTATCCGTGGTAAAGGATAATTCTAAATTCTTAAACATTGGTGAAAACTTCATCAGAGATGTAGCTGCACGATATGCCTTTACTATTAAAGACCGTGTGGGTGTAAAATTAAGTGCTGCTGTATTAGATGGTGTTGATTTTAGAGCAAGAAATTATGACAACTTCGGCCCAGGGAAGTCATTTGAAAATGTTCACTCCGGAGACAACCAAAGTGTCGACTTGGTCAATGCTTACGGTGATGACCGTTCTGCATTTTTAGTGGTACCAAGTGGAATTATTGCTCAAGGCGGAGAAAGTGTAGGAAGCTTCGTTCCAACTGAGACCGACACAGCCTTTACGGTTACAAGATCAGGATATAGAGAAGAGGATTTAGTCAACTATAATGCATCCAATACAAAACTGAATGCTGAAGTTGCCGTGAAAATCACTCCTGACATGTCATTAGCACTTACGTCATTCTACAGTAAAACAGATGCAATGATTACGAGCGAGGATCGGATTGCGCTTCGTGACTTTGAAGTGTATCAGCAGAAAGCCGAACTTCAAGGAAAGCGACTGCTCGTCAGGGCCTACTCTACACAACAAGATGCAGGCAACACTTACAATGTTGGCCTTTTAGCTGATGAACTTGTGCAAAGGGCTAAACCAGACGAAATCTGGTATGACCAATACACGCGACTCTATAATGCTGGCAGAGGAGTAGTTGGAGCAAGAAACCTAGCTGACTCTCAATTCCCAGGAACATTCTTTAAGAAGTTTGAGCCAGGAACAGATCAGTACGATTCTATTAGAAATGAAATTATTACCACTGAGATCACGCAAGGTGGCGCCCGTATTTTTGATGAGTCTCGTCTCTATCATGTAGAAGGTAAATATGAGTTTGAAGAGGCTCAGGATTATTTCAGCAAGCTGACTATAGGAGGTAACTATAGAGTATATGATCCAGAATCTGCGGGAACGATCTTTACCGATACCATTGGGAATGATTTGACAAACTTTGAATTTGGAGCATTTATAGAAGGTACCAAAGCAATAAGCGACAGAACCGATGTAAGTGCATCAATACGAATTGATAAAAACGAAAACTTCGATGCAAAGCTCAGCCAACGATTATCTGTGGTTCGACAGAAAAAAGAGAACCAATTTTTCAGAGCATCTTTCCAACGTGGGTTTAGGTTTGCCAATATCAGAGAGCAGTTCTACAATCAGAACTTGGGAGATAAAATTATCATAGGCGGATTACCAGAAGTAACAGATGCTTATGACCTACAAGGCAATGCATTTATTCAGCAGTCATTGCAAGCCTATCAAAATGAATTATCAAATAGTGTTATCAATGATGATGCCCAGTTAGAGTTTGCTAAGCTTCAACACCTTGATATAGCGCAAAACGGGATTGTTCGTCAAGATCAGTTTAGAGCCTTGGCACCAGAACAAATCACGGCCTTTGAGATTGGATACAAGAGCTTAATCCAAAACAGAAGAATATTTGAGGTCAATTACTACAGAAACTACTACCAAAACTTTATTGGTAACCTTAGGGTCGTCAAGCCGCGAACTAGCCCTTCCGTTGATTTGATTAGAGCGGTAGAGCAAGCTTCCAGTCCGGGAACGAGTGATGTAATCTTCGTGACTGCCAACGCTGAGAAACAGATTATTACTCAAGGCCTTGAAATGGTATATGACATTACCGGTCTTTCAGGAATTAACTTCGCTGTAAATGCAACATTCGCTGACATCATCCAAGATTCGGACGACCCATTAGTGCCAGGCTTTAACACGCCACCATTTAAATTCAATGTAAAGGTTGGCCACAGGAGAATCAGTGAAAACTTCGCTGCTGAACTTACCTGGAGATCCCGAACTGGCTTCGACTGGCAAAGTCCATTTGCAGATGGTCGTGTTGAGGGTTTTAGTACATTCGATATTCAACTTACCTTTAAGCTACCAAAAGCAAATTCGCTCTTGAGGTTTGGTGGCAATAACATTTATAACATTGATCAGTTTAACTCCTTTGGAGGGCCCGAGATAAATGCATTTTACTACGTCAGTTTCACGTTTGATCCATTTCAAAGCAGATAAAATAAAGTCATGATGAAAAAATTAACACTTCTGCTCATTTCATTTTTTGTATTCACGGGATGTGAATATGAATTCCCAGACCCCGTAGCACTCTCAGAACCTACCGCTGATGCTGACCTCTCTAACATTGTCTTTGTTGGAGGATCACGTTTTGCAGGATTAGAAAATGGCGCTTTATCTATTCGAAGCAACCAATATGCAGTCCCTAATATGTTTTTAAAGGAGCTTGGTTTGGTAGAGGCTGATCAAATAGTCACTCCTTTCGTGAACTCTGAGAACGGTTTCAATATCTATGAGAACACGGATCTAACTGGAACAACAGGGGCATATCGTGTATTCTTTCCTTCTGCAGACACTGTCTTTTTCAAAAGAGAACTTACAGCAGGAACTGCTTTAGTATTTGAAAACTCTGGAAGTACAAGCCTTAATTCATTTAGTTTTCCAGATGCAGCCATATTAGATATCACCGAAACCGGTAGAACAGTAAACCCTTACGCAGGGGCTTTCTTTGACAATTCGGTGTCGATTTTAGAACGTGCAACGGCTGCAAACCCTTCATTCTTTGTTTTAGATCTTGGCTATCAGGATATACTGAACTTCGTGACGAATGGAGCGACAGGAGACATGGAGGCTGCAGTTACTACTGCTGGAGTTTCAGACCTACCGAGCGAAGCATTCTTCAGAACAAAACTAGAAGAGGCTACAACCGCCTTGCTGAATCAAAATGCTACAACCAAAGGTGTTTTAGTGAACATACCTGACTTTACGCTCTTTCCTTACTTTGTAAGGTTATCATATGACATCACTCCTTTTGTGATTGCCAATCGTTCCTTAATATCAAATGCTCAAGGAGAAGCGGCAAGTTTCAACAACTCATTGATAGCTTACTATCAGCAAAACCCTGGTACTCCTTCTGCAGACAGACGACCATTTATAGATTATGGAAATGACTCTCGTTTTAATTGGGGAATGGCAGTAGAAGACCAAACTCTGGCAGATGTGACTTTCAACGGAAACGTAATCCCAAAAGTAAGGCAGCTCAAAATAGATGATTACATGTTTTACAAGAACGAGAGACTCCTAAGAACAGGCCTTGGCATGCGCGTGTCCAATCCAATACCTAATGATGGATTTATCAGTTTTGAAAAAGGTGAAGAGATTAAGGCCAAAATCGTAGCATATAACGCTATTATACAAGATGTAGCCGACAACTCAGGAGGACGATTGGTAGTAGCAGACACCTATTCTGTATTTAATCAGATGACGAATGGTTACAGCAAACTCTTAGGAAATGAAGCAGATGGCTTAAACGTAGACGGTGTAGTTTTACGACCTTCTATCAGTAGATTTGGGGTTTTCTCTGCGGATGGGTTGAATCTTAACCCTGTAGGCAATTCACTCATTGTAAATGCAATCATCAGTGCGATTAACAATAACTTAAATGGAAATTTACGTCAAGTAAACCCAAACAATTTACCTGGTACAACCTTCACTAATAATTAAGCCCAGTACTTTAAAGACCTCCATGTTTAATTAACTTGTCATATATGAATAAGTCATTGAACTTAAGAACATTATTAATCATGCTCACATTGGTGGGCATGATTTTTAGTTCTTACACTAGCACAGCACAAAGTGTATCAGGGAAAATAATCGATGCAAAGACCAAGCAACCGATACCCCTTGTTAACATCACTATACCTACTTATAGTACACTTAAAGCTAAAATTGGTACTTCTGCTAATGAAAAAGGAGAATTTACAATTGAAATAGACGGAGGTCTACCAGTAGAGCTAGAATTTTCACGTGTAGGCTTCTTAAACACGAAGGTATTCATCTCAAAGTTTCAAGATGATCTTATAGTTGAAATGGTGGAGGACTTCACAACACTAGACGATGTGACAGTAACGAGTGAAAAAGTCACAATTGAAGAACTCAGGGCGCCAATCGATATTCAAAAACTTGACCTAAGAACAATTCAATACACGCCATCTTTCAACTTTTATGATGCCATTGGTAACCTGAAAGGTGTAGATATGGCTACGCAGAGTACTATCATTAATAACGTTAATGCACGAGGCTTTAATTCGAACTCTAACCCAAGGTTCAGACAATTCATTGATGGCATAGACACTCAAGCACCTGGGCTCAGCTTTTCACTTGGCAATATTATAGGACCAAGCTCACTCGACATTGAAACAATTAAGGTTATACCAGGCCCTTCAACGTCATTTTATGGCCCTACAGCCTTTAATGGTATCCTAGAAATGCAAACAAAGAGTCCCTTCGATTTCCAGGGCTTCTCTTTTTCTGTCAAAGGAGCATCCGCGGCCATAGAAGAATCCAACAGAGACTTTATCAGCTTCGGAAATAACACAACAGAGCTATCCGCTCGATATGCTTATGCTTACAAAGACAAGATTGGTATTAAAGTAAGCGGTACGATGATTCAAGGTGTAGACTTTAGGGCTAGAAATTATGATAATAAAGGCCCCGGTTTTCGCTTCGAACAAGAACATTCTTTTCGAAATCAAGGCATAGACGGTATCAATGTTTATGGAGATGATAGACCCCTCGTGATGGTGCTCCCTAAAAATACTTCAGCACCAGACGCAGCAGACACAGCCTTCTTTCTAACGCGTACGGGTTATCAAGAAGGTGACCTTGTAAACTATGACGCTCGTAATTACAAGTTCAATGCACAACTGAGTTACAAAATAGCGCCAGAAACTGAATTTAGTTTAACAGCTCAATATGGTCTCGCGGATGCCATGATCACTGGAGTGGATAGGATCGCATTACGTGATTTCGAGATTACCCAATACAAAGCCGAACTGGAAAGTAAACGCTTTCTGTTAAGAGCATATACGACCACACAAAACTCTGGTAATACATATAATGCTGGTGCCCTAGGTGAAGAGATAGTCCAATCGGGTAAGTCTGATGCTGTATGGTTTCAACAATATCGGACAACTTATATCAATGGCCCTGGTGGTAGACAAGGACTAGATTTTGCCCGGGTAAGAACTGACACCCCTACCCCTGGCCTTTTCGCTGGTAGAATTGATCCAGAATCGGCCGAATTTGATTCTACAAGGACCGCAATTCTTAATAACAACACCCTCGCCAATGGCGTAAACATTAATGATCAATCAAGTCTAAGTCATGTAGATGCTAGGTATAGTTTCAAAGAGGACCAAGAATTATTAAAGGACCTTTTCATTGGAGCCAGTTATAGGTTTTACAACCCTGAATCCAACGGGACAGTATTCGTTGATTCAGCGTCTAATGACCTTACTAACTATGAGTATGGAATATATGTGGAAGGTATAAAAGAGATAGATAAAAAAACAGATCTTACCTTGTCACTTAGATATGACCAAAACGAGAACTTTGACCCCAAGTTGAACCAAAGGTTATCTGTTGTCAGAAGTTATAAGCAGGACCATTACTTCCGCGCCTCTTTCAGCCGTGGATTTAGATTCCCTACAGTACGCGAACAGTTTCAAAATCAAAACCTTGGGGATGTTATTTTAATTGGTGGTCTACCAGAGGTCACCAACAACTTCGACCTTATTGGTAATTCCTTTCTTCAGAGTGCTCTGACAGATTACAATGCGCGTGTATTTGAGGCAGTAAACATTAATGGTGATAGATACGCTCAAGCACAAAGCCAGTTTTTAGATATCATTCAAAATGATATCGTCACAGCTGCAGACTTCGACAGGCTCGAACCAGAACGCATCACTACTTTAGAATTTGGCTATAGAAGCTTGGTGCAAGACAGGAGAATATTTGAAGTAACAGTCTACAGAAACTATTACCAGAATTTTATTGGGAATAGACGACTAGTCAAACCTAGAACGAGCCCAAGTGTTGATCTCCAAAGATCAATCGACCAAGCCAATAACCCCGCGACAAGTGATCTTATCTTCGTGGCTGATAATTCAGAAAGCAATATTGTTACCCAGGGTGTTGAGCTATTATATGACATTACGGGACTTTCAGGCTTGAATTTTAGCGTAAACGGAACCTTTTCTAACATTATACAAGATGCCAATGACCCAATTATACCTGGTTTCAATACGGCCCCATTTAAATGGAACGTTACATTCGGACATCGAAGAATCAGTAGAAATATAGGTGGTTCTATGAGTTGGAGGTCTAGAACCGTTTTTAATTGGGAAAGTCCGTTTGCAGATGGTGCAGTGGATGATTTCTCAACTTTCGATATGCAACTTACTTTTCGACTTCCTGAAATTGACTCGCAGATTAGACTTGGTGCGAACAATATTTACAACATTGACCAATACAATACTTTCGGTGGACCAGAAATCAGTGCTTTTTACTACCTGAGCTTCACTTTCGATCCTTTTCAGAGAAACTAGTATTCCCCAGGTACCCATGTGGGTTCACTGTGATAAGCGTCTCCTGATGTGATTTTAGTAAACTTACCATCGGCAATGTCAATCGTATAGATATGGTCTCCATCGGTTGTAGCGCCATGAAAGGCAATCTTATCTCCATTTAGTGACCAGGCTATCTCAAGCTCAGCATATGGTGTTTTTGTTAACTGTGTCAGTTCGCCATTATTCAGATCGAGGATGTAAATATCCTCGTGACTTCCCTCCTCAGTGGCTCTCATGGTATAAGCAATTTTACTGCCGTCTGGTGACCAAGTGGAATATTGCTCTACCCTATTATTATCCGTTAATCTATCCAACTCAATGCTCAAAAGATTCAGAAGATAAAGTTCCTTCTGACCTGAACGATCGGATACAAAGAGTAGCTTATCCCCACTTGGAGAGATTGAAAAATCACCATTAGTAGAATTAGTCTCTGTTAATTGGACCTGATCAGATCCATCAGAATTACACCACCAAATATGCTGAAATCCATCACGCACCTCAGTGTATAAGATCCTTTTTCCATCTGGTGTTAGCTGATAGTTCTGTAAATCACCATTCGGAAGGGTATCAACTGGGGTTTTTCCGATGGTCATGGAGACAGCAAAAGATTTCTGATCTTCACCTGTACTGTAATAAATCAGTTGCTGCATTGCTGGGTTCCATTTTGGAAACCCAGCGTCTTCATCATTGGTTGTTATTCTTCTCTCCCACTGACCGAGGACATCAATGGCATACAAATCAGTATTACCATTGCGTTCAGAGCTGTAGATCAAGCTTTCGGCCTTTTTTTGGTTGTTAGAATCGCATCCTAAAACAAGACCAATAAGAACTACAATGAAGAAGTAACGCATGGGTGATAAACTAACTAATAGATCAAGAGGTATCGAAGGTTTCAAATTAGTGAAAACCAATTATATTAAGTTGTTATCTGAAAATAGAAACCAATTCTTCAATTTACATGTTGCTACATAAATCATAAAACTATGTCGTCTATACTTTCAATCGAAAAGCTCAATTTTCCATGGCAGACGCAAGACCCATTCTTGTTCTGTGCCTATCACAATGACCATTATCCAAAAGGTAATGGAAAGCTCGGCCCTATAGACTCATTATCTGGTAGGCAGATTGGTTCTGACTTTAGCGATAAAGATGGATGGAGCATGTACCACGGACAATCAGTACCTGGCTTCCCTTCTCATCCTCATAAAGGATTTGAAACGATAACAATTGCTGAAAATGGCTTAGTCGATCATTCGGACTCACTTGGTGCAGCTGGTCGATTTGGAAATGGTGATGTACAATGGATGACTGCTGGCGGTGGTGTTCAGCATTGTGAAATGTTCCCTTTGCTAAAAGAGGATGAACCAAACCCATTACTACTCTTTCAAATTTGGCTCAATCTCCCAAAAGCGAGTAAGCACGTTCCTGCTCACTTCGCCATGCTTTGGAATGAAGACATCCCACTATACACGCATCAAGATGCTTCAGGTAACACAACTACTGTAAAGGTGATCAGTGGGAAGCTCGGGGACATTGAAAGCCCTAGTCCTGCACCAGATTCATTTGCAACCAATACTGAACATCAAGTGGCCGTATGGTTGATAGAAATGGATGCAAATGCGACTTGGGAATTACCAAAAACAGATATTGGCACCAATAGAAGCCTTTATCTCTATCAGGGAGCAAGTACTACAATAGGTGATGAAACGCTTCCGAATGGTCATGTGGCAAAGCTAAAAGCCGACCAACCGACCACTTTGACTAATGGTTCTGAGAAAGCTAAATTCTTATTCTTACAAGGAAAACCAATTGGAGAGCCAGTCGCACAATATGGCCCATTTGTAATGAACACGAATGCGGAAATTCAAGAAGCCATGCAGCAGTTTCAGAGAACTCAGTTTGGAGGATGGCCTTGGCCGAGCAGTAGCCATACACATGATCCAGAAAGAGGCCGATTTGCCCTCCATGCAGATGGACGTGAGGAAATTAAGGGATAGCAAATGAGCTAATAGATTTCAGTTTCTCTCAGTTATTGAACTGACAACGTAACCTCTTTAGATTACTAGAGGGGTATGTTATTTTTGTAAAAAAAATAAATAGAAAGTCAATGCAGGGCGCTGAAAAAAGGGATCTGCTTATTCCAAAATCAGAACTAGTTCAAGCCTTAGCGCTTTTCAAGCTTAATTCCTTTCATCAAGCGGTACATTAATACAGCTGCTCGTTTACTCTGCTTAGGTAGGGCGCGTATATCGCCAGTTTCATTGATGGTGTGATCATCTGCACCACTCATTCCCATTCCGTCTATGCCCATAGTGATATAAGAGGATGTAAATGAAATATCTGCCGCACCGGCATCCGCAGGGTTGACGGCTCCAACTTCACCAAAGCCAAGGTCTTTGCTGACCTGACTGAAAGCATTCATCAGTTGATAATTACCATCAGTAGGAGCAAATGGCGGATATCCGTCAGCAAACTCAATAGTCGCCATTGTTTCAGGTAGATGTTTAGAGACGATAGTCTTCATAGTAGCCTGTGCCCTAGCCAATTGCTCTGGTGATAAACACCGAATATCTCCAGTGACTATTACATCTTTAGAGACTACATTATTCTTTCCAAAGGCAGTCCCTGACTTCTCTATATCGTCATAAGTGACTGTAGTTCCTCCGACAATCGCTCCTGGGTTGAAAGTTAAAAACTCCTCTTCAGCCAATTGATCATAGAATTGATAGAGAATTCTAGAAGCCTCATAAATGGCACCTGCTCCTACTTCTGGCTTGAATATTTGGCTAGAATGCGAAGCATTACCTGTAACCTTTAGCGTCCATCCAGATGAACTACGTCTAGCTACATTAACTGTCGCTGGATTACCATCTCCATTTTCAAAACCCAAGGCTATGTCGGCCCATTCTGCCGCTTCAATGAGTGCTTTTTTGGATTCAGATAGTGGACTGCCGCTGAGTTCTTCATCCCCTGTCATCACGACCCAGATATTCATATCCTTTAAGAGTCCTTGTGCGTGTAGCGCAGAAAGCGCTTGCAAAATGATTACGTCACCTCCCTTCATATCGGCAATACCAGGCCCTTTGATTGTATTTTCATCAATCTGGCGCCATTCTTGATTCGGGCTATCCGGTTCAAATACTGTATCTAAGTGACCTATCAGCATGATCTTAGGTCCTTTACCGCCTTCAATCTTGGCCACAAGATGTCCAGCCCTATTGAATGAGCTTCCATCTAACCACTGAGTCTCCATCCCCAAGGCTTGGAACTTAGGCATCAATACATCCGCTACAGCCCTTACACCGTCAAAGTTCATCGTACCACTATTGATATTGATGATGTCCTTCAAGAGCTGTAGTGCTGGCTCATTGTTATCATCCACCCACTTCACTATTCTTTGCTCAGTCTTGTCTTGCTGGGCCCAGCTTATATTGATGGAAATGAAAACTAAAATAATGCAGGTTAAGAGTGTTTTGAGGCGCATTGAGATCACGTTGTTGAATGTTAAACTTTATGGATTAATAAGGTAGAAACAAAAAATCCCGCTTGCGCAGGAATTTTTATTAATCATTAGCATGTCAGGAATTACTTCTGAGCTCTCCAAGCTACCTGCTTGGCGGTTTCACCAACAGTCACTATCAGACGTGTAGGGCCTGGAACTAGTACGATCTTTACTTCTTGATCTGGAAAGTCATCTACCGTCACTGGCACGCCTTCTCCATACTCAATATCGTAACTATATCGTCCTTTATGGTCTTTCTGATTACGGATGTAATTCTTAGCGAAATAGGCTACGGGTAAAAGGACATCATTGTCTGGGCAGAACTCGTCATGAACTTCAGCAATAGCCTCTTCCAAATCTTGGCCGAACTCTTCTAGGAATTCGTCCTCCATATCATGTAGTTGTTCCTCAAAATCATCATAGCGCTCATCGCTATAGTTCATTTCGTCCAACTCATTAATTTTATCAGCTATGAGGGAGAAATCCTCGTTTAACTTATCTACGTCCATGGCTTCTTAAGTTTAATGCAAAGAAGTTTAGTTCAGGCAAAACATACAAGCTAAATCCTCAAAACGTACTTTATTTTTGACAAAACAAAGAATAACTTTTATCAGCAGCATAAGCCTTGTATTTTTGTGAAAGATGTGATTTCCACAAAATCCGATGAAAGAAATCCATTAGGCAACTAAGCATCAAGAATGATTGATCAATCCACACAAGGGAAAATAGACCTATGGCTTAATAGTGCCATAGACGAAGATAGTAAAGCTCAGATTAGAGCGATGTCAGAAAACGATTTGGTAGACTCATTTTACAAGGACCTTGAGTTCGGTACGGGTGGTCTTCGAGGTATCATGGGACCTGGATCTAATCGCATCAACAAATACACTATTGGCATGGCTACACAAGGCTTGGCTAATTACCTGCTTAAATCATTTCCAAACGAAGACATCAAAGTTGCGATAGCGCACGACAGCAGAAACAATAGTCGATTCTTCGCAGAAACAACAGCTGCGGTGTTCTCGGCCAATGGTATTTATGTATATCTATTTGATGCGTTAAGACCTACTCCAGAGCTATCGTATGCTATTCGACAGCTAGGCTGTAAAAGCGGTGTAGTGCTTACGGCTTCGCATAATCCAAAGGAATATAATGGCTATAAAGCTTATTGGGATGACGGTGCTCAAGTGATTGCTCCGCACGATAAGAACATCATTAAGGAAGTTCAAGCCATTTCTGGCGTTGAAGCGGTTAAGTTCGATCAGGTTGCTAGTAAAATAGAACCAATCGGTAGAGCCTTAGATGAAAAGTATATCAATGCCATTTTAGACTTAACATTAGCACAAGATGCAGTGGATCGACAATCCGATTTAAAGATTGTCTTCTCTCCTATTCATGGTACTTCCATTACCCTAGTCCCTGAAGTTTTGGAAAGAAAAGGATTTAAGAACCTAACTATCGTGGAAGAGCAAGCGGAACCGAATGGTGATTTTCCGACTGTAGTTTACCCAAATCCTGAAGAAAAAGAGGCCATGACCATGGCCTTGAATAAAGCCAAGGAAGTAAATGCTGACTTGGTAATGGCGACAGATCCAGATGCTGATCGTGTCGGAATTGCTGCTAAAAACAACAAAGGCGAGTTTGAATTGCTGAATGGAAATCAGGCCGCAGCACTTTTAATATATTTCCTTCTTTCAAAATGGAAAGAGAACGGCAAGCTTGATGGAAATCAGATGATCATCAAGACGATTGTGACGTCAGATTTATTGGATCGCATTGCCGAAAGCTTTGACGTGTATTGTCCAAGTACATTGACAGGCTTCAAGTTTATCGCAGCATTGATTAAAGAATTAGAAGGCAAAAAAGAATTCATTGGCGGTGGCGAAGAGAGTTACGGTTATATGATTAGCGACTTTGTAAGAGACAAAGATGCCATTGCCTCATGTGCTATGCTTGCAGAAATGACCGCTTGGGCAAAAGATCAAGGGCTGACCGTTTTTGATCTATTGACAGAGGTCTATAAGAAATACGGCTTCTACCTCGAAGATCTAGTCTCTATGACTAAAAAAGGCAAGGAAGGAGCTGAAGAAATCCAAGCAATGATGGCTGGCTTCAGATCGAATCCTCCTGCAACAATCGCTGGAAGTAAAGTAGTGAAGACTTGTGATTATCAATCTTTAGAAGAAAAGAACATGTTGACAGGTGATGTAAAATCAATCGACTTACCTCAATCCAATGTGCTTCAATTCTTTCTGGAAGATGGTGCGAAGATCTCAGCCAGGCCTTCTGGTACAGAACCAAAGATCAAGTTTTATATTAGTGTAAATATGCCTTTAGATAAAGAAGAAAATCAGGCATCAGTGAGAGCATCACTGGAAGAAAGAATTAAAGCTATTAAAACTGATTTGAACCTATGAATGCTGTCATCGAATCATTGCACGGACTCTATGAAAGAGACTTAAATAAGCTATTAGCTGAAGTTAAGGCGTACAATAAAGAAGAAAACCTCTGGAAAGTTGAGGGTGAGATCACCAACCCTGGAGGTAATTTAGCGCTACATCTATGTGGCAACCTAAGGCATTTCATTGCTGCCATGCTAGGAGGCTCTGGATATATCAGACAAAGAGATGACGAATTCAACACGAAGGACCTTAAGAAATCAGAACTTATAGATGAAATCAAAACCACAAAAAAAGTGGTTTTGGAAACCATCAAAGGGCTAACAAACGAACAATTAGAGGAAAACTACCCTGTTAACGTTTTTGGTAAAGAGATGACAACTATTTTCTTTCTTAACCATCTGTATGGGCACTTAAATTATCATTTAGGTCAGCTGAATTATCACCGAAGACTATTGGATCTATAATGACCAAGTTTTCCGAAAACGTTTCGCTCAAACCCTTCAATACCTTCGGTATTGAAGCAAAGGCACGGAAATTTCAGGCTTTCAGTTCTGTTAAGACACTTCAAAACCTCCTTAAGATAGTTAGTGATAAACCGCTATTGATTCTTGGCGGTGGTAGCAACCTCCTATTGACCAAAGACTTTGATGGATATGTATTAAAAAATGAGTTGAAAGGAATCTCTGTTATTAAGGAGACGGAAGACAGTATTTATACAGAGGTTCAAGCTGGTGAAAACTGGCATCAGTTTGTCCTTCATTGTATCTCAGAAAATTGGGCGGGTGTAGAAAACCTCTCCTTGATTCCTGGCACTGTTGGTGCTGCACCAATGCAGAATATTGGAGCTTATGGCATCGAGATAAAAGAAGTTTTTGAGTCATTGACAGCAGTAGAAATTTCTACAGGAGAAATTCATTCTTTCAGCAAAGAAGACTGCCAGTTCGGATACAGAGAAAGCATTTTCAAGAAATCACACAAAGGAAAATACGTCATCACTTCAGTGATCTTTAAGCTAGCTAAAGAACCCACATTCAATGTGACTTATGGTGCTATTAAAGATACTTTGAAAGAAATGGAGGTGTCTGAATTAAGCATCAAAGCCATAAGTGATGCCGTCATAAAAATTAGGCAAAGTAAGCTTCCTGACCCAGCAGTCATTGGAAATGCAGGTAGTTTCTTTAAGAACCCAGAAGTAGAAAAAATTGATTTCGAAGGACTCAAGGCTGAGTTCTCTGGAATTCCGGGTTATCAATTACCTGATCATAAAGTCAAGATTCCTGCCGCTTGGTTGATTGAACAGACGGGTTGGAAAGGGAAGACATTTGATCAAATCGGTGTCCATAAGAACCAACCCCTAGTCTTAGTGAACTATGGAGAAGGAAAGGGAGCTGATTTAAGGGACTTAGCCTTTAAAATTAAAGCAAGTGTCAGCGAAAAATTTGGGGTCGAATTAACCCCCGAGGTTAATATTATCTAGGTTTTTCTATTCGCAACAATTACATACCTTTCGACCACCCTTTAATCAATCATGGCCAAGCGAACTCCTGCATTAGGTTTCATCTTATTTACTGTTCTTCTGGATGTTATCGGCATAGGCATAATTATTCCAGTGATCCCCGGTCTTTTGGCTGAACTAGGCATTCCAGATGCTGGACAAGCATCTTTTACAGGCGGCCTACTTCTTTTCACTTATGCGTTCATGCAATTCCTGTTTGCCCCAATACTTGGTGGCTTAAGCGATCAATATGGAAGAAGATTGGTGATATTAATTGCACTCTTTGGCTTGACAATTGACTATTTAGTTGTAGCCTTTGCCCCTACTATTGCGTGGTTATTCGCTGCCCGAATTGTGGCAGGAATCTGTGGCGCTAGCTTTTCATCAGCATCAGCATATGTGGCTGACATCAGTGCCCCTGAAGACCGACCGAAAAACTTTGGTATGATTGGAGCTGCTTTTGGTTTAGGCTTCATTCTAGGTCCTGTTATGGGAGGTCTTTTAGGTCAAATAGATATCAGGTTGCCCTTCTTCGTTTCAGCTGGACTAACCTTCCTAAATTTCGTCTATGGATACTTTGTCTTACCAGAATCGCTCAGTATTGAGAACAGACGAAAGTTTGAATGGAAAAGAGCCAACCCAATAGGTTCGCTTAAAAGCCTAGGGAAATACCCTATACTCAAAAACCTTTTTATTGCATTCTTTATCATCTATGTGGCTAGCCACTCTGTCCAGAGCAACTGGTCTTTCTTTGGGAAAGAAGTTTTCGATTGGGATGAACTCGACATTGGAATTTCACTTGCGGTAGTAGGCTTCTTCGTGGCAATTGTTCAAGCCGTTCTCATTGGGCGCGCAGTAAAGAAATTTGGCCAAAGCAAAACGATCTATATTGGCTTGGCTTGTAACTTAACAGGGTTCATTCTCTTCGCGATTGCCTCTGAAGAGTGGATGATCTATTCTTTCTTAGCCGTATATGTAATGGGAGGCTTAGCCGGTCCAACACTGCAAGGCATCATGTCATCAGAAGTACCAGCCAATGAACAAGGTGAGTTCATGGGTGCTATTACAAGCCTACAGAACCTCGGAAATATTTTTGGTCCACTAATTATGACTGGAATATTCTTCTACTTCACCACCTCGTCTAACTTTTACTTCCCAGGAGCAGCTTTTGCTCTCGCAGCGATTTTTTCAATCGTTAGCGGTACAATTATTTACAAAACTATTTCGAAGCGTACCGATTCCCTATCTTGAGCATAGAACAAAACTCTTGCTCCTTTGAAAATTGAAATTAAAGACGAAACTGCCCCGCTAGAAGTAGTTGTTCTTGGCATTGCTAATGACATGGGTGCCCCCCTCGATATTAACCCTGTCAGCAAATCGCACATGCTAAACGGCACCTATCCCTTAGAGACAGATATAGTCTTGGAATTAGAAGCTTTCGAAATGGCACTAAAAGAAGCTGGCGTTGAAGTCCTACGACCACAAAACTTAAAGGGAGTGGAACAAATGTTCACCAGAGATATTGGTTTTGTGATTGATGACAAGTTCGTGGTAGCGAATATGAAAGAGCCTGTTCGGCAAATAGAGTTTCCCGGTATTGAATCTTTATTAGGCAATATTCCTAAGGAACGCATACTTCGTTTACCGAAAGAGGCAATGGTAGAGGGCGGTGACGTAATCGTCCATAAGAACCACCTGTTTGTAGGCATTAGCAAGCGTACCAATTGGGCTGGCTATGAGTTCCTCAAAAAAGAATTTCCTAAAAAAGAAGTGTATGCATTGCCTCTGAAAGTAACCGATAGCCCAGAGACTAATATTTTGCACCTTGATTGTACTTTTCAGCCCATAGGCGAAGGGTTATGTATCATTTATGAGGATGGCTTTAAAACCAAACCTGAAATACTTTATCAACTTTTTGATCAGGACGAAATGATCAAGGTCACAATGGAAGAAAAGCAACTCATGTTTCCTAATGTTTTCTCCGTGGCACCAAATAAAGTAATCATTGAAAAAAACTTCAGCCGACTGAGGCACGAACTAAATACCAAAGGCATAGAGACTATTGAGATAAAGTTTCAAGAGACCTCAAAATTAAGTGGGCTATTAAGGTGTTCGACACTGCCTTTAAGAAGGACTTACCCAAACAGCTAAAGCTATTGTAAACGCATAAAAAAAGGATGACACTGACGCATCACCCTTTTTCTTGATTTTAAAGTCTATTTATCTTTTCGCTCACCGTTCTCGTCTACAAAGAATAGCTCTACTCTTCTATTGAAGGCTCTACCTTTTCTTGTTCGGTTAGATGCGATCGGCAAGTTCTCACTAAATGTTTGTACTTCCATTTGACTTTCACTCACCCCTCTGTCTTTGAGGTAGTTAAATACTTTGGTGTACCTACGTTGGCCGAGTGCAATATTATAGTCATTGATGCCATAGGCATCTGTATGACCTGCAACCATGATTCTCAAGTCAGTTCTTCTAGATAGCAATTCAGCAGCTTCATTCAATCTATCAATAAACTCTGGTTTGATATCCTGTTTATCAAAATCGAAGAAGACGTTTGGCAGCTCAATCAGCTCTTCAGCAACAATAGGAGCAGGAACAGCAACTGCTTCGGCCTCTTCAACCACTTCCTCTAC